>Ga0102590_1000095_pt2 | contig 241187 bp, 220 predicted proteins | sample AraplaMF_Col_mMF_FD_76859 | JGI IMG/M metagenome (GOLD analysis project Ga0102590, IMG submission 76859) | Arabidopsis root microbial communities from the University of North Carolina, USA - plate scrape MF_Col_mMF | ecosystem: Host-associated > Plants > Roots > Endosphere | place: USA... | reverse complement strand
GTGGACCGGATGAACGGTGGGGCAGGTTAGCCCCGCCTGGATCGGGGCGAAGTGAAAGCTCGTCCGTCCGGTTTCCCGGAAGAGCGGCCCGAGAGGAGAAACGCCGCGGTGGAGCGCCGAAATTGGCGCGCGTGCCGGTCACACGGCACGCCGGCACCGCAAGGTGCCTGAGGTTACCCAGCGCCGTCGGCGCTCCGCCCCCTCAGGGGGGCCGAATGAACGGCCCGAGCCAGGCTCGGGATGAGAGACAAAAGGAGCTGGCGATCCGGGCCATTCGTGGCGCGGAGCCGGGAAGCTGTGTCTGAAGATGGAGGTGGAGCGATGCGACGTTTGAAGCGGGGCCATTGCCAGTCCCCCAGCACAGGCGCGAGGGGGCATTGATTTATATGAACGTTAAGATATATTGGGTCGAGACGAATGCGCCCCACAGAGGTGCCCGATGACCGCGTCCCCGCCGTTTTTCCCGTCGTTCGAAGCCGCGAAAAGCGCCTATCGCACGGCCTGGGCCAATCCGGCCTGCACCCGCTTCGAGCTGCCGCCGGTCAACGTCAACAAGGTGCTGCGCGACCGCTACCGCATGGAGCCGCGGCGCTTGGTCACCCGCACCGAGATCTGGGACATGGAGGCGCGCAAGGCCTGGGATCCGCGCACCTTCATTCCCTATGTGGTGTCGGAGGCGCGCTCCTACGGTCGCGAGACGCTCGCCGACGGCTACCGGTTCTGCCGCGCCTCGATGCAGAAGGGCTGGATCGCCGACGGTTACGGCCGCGTGCTGGAGGACACTTACATCAGCGACGCCGAGCGGGCGGTGTTCTTCATGGGCCGCGAGCGCATGCCCGGCGAGAACGGCGAGGAGCTTCAAGCCGGCACCCTTCAGCCGATCTTCCATGTCGAGCATGCAGCTGGCGGCAGCGAGGACGAGCCGCTCAACATCTGGAGCATCGTGCTGCTCACCCAGAAGAATGACCCGCGCTACGAGGAGCCGTTCAAGGCAATGGTCCGCGCGGGCCTTCTGCCGGGCTTCATCGAGATCTTCATCGCGCAGAATCTCGGGGTGAAGCTCGAGCGCGCCGCTTAGCGGCGGCGCGCGCTTTTCAGAACCATGCACTCAATGCCGCACAGTGTAACGCGAGGCCGGCGTGTTCCGCGAGAGATTGGGCGCCATCTTCTGCCGCGCCGCCTCGTAGGCGTTCCAGTCGGCGACGTCTGGCAGCGCCGGAATGGTGATGAGCTCGCCCTGATCGAGACCGGCGAGCGCCGCGTCGACCATCGCGCCGGCTGTCATCACCATCCCGGCCGGAAGATTGGAAATGGGGACGCCCGCCACATTCCAGAACTCCGTTGCGGTCGCGCCGGGCAGCACCGCCTGGATGCGGACGTTGCGCTCGCTGAGCTCCTTGTGCAGCGACTGGCTGAGCGCCAGCACGAAGGCTTTGGTGCCACCGTAGACGCCGTTGAGCGTTTCCGGCGAGATCGCGGCGATCGAGGAGACGTTGATGATGGTGCCGCCGCCGCGCGCAACGAAGGCCGGCGCCGCCGCATAAGTGAGACGCGTCAGCGCGGTGACGTTGAGCGAGATCATCGCGTCCATCTGCTCGACGTCGGCGGCAAGCAGCGGCGCAGCCGCGCCGAAGCCTGCGTTGTTGACCAGCGCCGTGATGCTCTGGTTCTCGCGCAGGATGCTTTCCACGCGCTTGAGGTCGGACCTGTCGTTGAGGTCGGCGGTCACGACCTCGACGCCGCGTCCGGTCTCATCGGCAATCCGCCGCGCGAGCGCATCGAGCTTGTCGCGGCTGCGCGCCACCAGGACCAGGTCGTAACCGCGCCGCGCCAGGCGGTCCGCATAGATTGCGCCGATGCCGGACGATGCACCCGTCACCAGCGCTGTGCCTTTGGAATTCGTGCCCATGGTCGTTCTCCAGAATTGTCGTCGAAAACCCGTGGCCGGAGTGGCCGTGGGGGAGACGTAGGGCTCTTGGCGCTCGGCTTAAATGTCATATATCCCACCTTTCCGGACATGCTCTGTCCGAGGCCTGGAGAGGAGTAACGGCGATGCACCGGGTCGCCTTTGTGGTGTTTCCGAATATCCAGGTGATGAGCTTCACCGCGATCACGGTGTTCGAGATCGCCAACCTCGTGCTTGGCGAGGCGGCCTATGAGGTGACGCTGCTGTCCGAGAACGGCGGGCTCGTTCGCACCACGGCGGGTTTCAATGTCGAGACTGAACCGTTCGGCGACCGGGTGTTCGACACGGTCATGATCGGCGCCGGCAATGCCGTCGAGCCCGCGACGCCTGGCCTGATCGAGTTTGTCCGCAAGGCGTCGGAGACCTCGCGGCGGATCGCGGCGCCCTGCATCGGCGCCTTCGTGCTGGCCGAGGCAGGCCTGCTCGACGGCCGCAGAGCCACGACGCATTGGATGTTCGCGCGCGATCTTGCGGCGCGCTTTCCCGACATCAAGGTCGAACCGGACCGCATCTTCATCGTCGAAGGTCCGGTCTGGACCTCCGCCGGCATGACGGCGAGCATCGATCTCGCGCTCGCGCTGGTCGAGCGCGACCACGGCTGCGAGATCGCGCGTGCCGTGGCGCGCAAGCTCGTGGTCTATCATCGCCGGGCCGGCGGCCAGTCGCAGTTCTCGGCGCTGCTCGAGCTCGAACCCAAGTCAGACCGCATCCAGAAGGCGCTCCATTACGCCAGGACCAATCTGCGGAGCAGTTTGTCGGTCGTCGAACTGGCCGATGTCGCAAGCCTCAGCCCGCGCCAGTTCAGCCGCGCCTTCCATGCCGAGACCGGTCAGACGCCGGCCAAGGCGGTCGAGCATCTGCGCGTCGAGGCGGCGCGGCTGATGATGGAGGAGGGCCGCCACTCCATGGACGCGATCGCCGACGAGACCGGCTTCGCCGATCGCGAGCGGATGCGCCGCGCGTTTCTGAGAACCGTAGGCCAGCCGCCGCAGACCGTCCGCCGCAACGCAAGGATCGCCTGACTTGTTCCGATCACCCGCGCGAACGCCGGGTTCTCTTCTTCGCGGTTCTCTTTGCTGTTTTCTTTTTGGCTGTTTTCTTCTTTGCCGTTTTTGTCCTGGTCGTTTTCTTTTTGGCGGTTTTCTTTTTCGCCGTCTTCTTCTTGGCAGTCGTTTTGGACTTCGTCGTCTTCGCGGCGGTTTTTCCGGTGCGCTTCTTGGTCCCCGTCGTCTTGGTTCCCTTGGTCTTGGTTCCCTTGGTCTTCGTCCCGGGTTTGCCCGGCTTGCCTTTGCCGGGCTCGGTCGGAATGAATTCGCCGGGTGCGAACACCGATCCTCTGCGCTTCTTGATCGCAAACTTGGGAACGCGCGCCTTGAGCGGCTCGCCTTCGGAAACCCAGAACTGACGCTCGAGCGACGCCATGCTGGCCGGATCGAAATAGCGGTCCTGCCAGCCGTCATTGGGCTCGTTGTGCTTCCAGCTCACGACGTCCTTGAAACGGCCCGATGCCGGGAAGTTTTTCTTGTCCTCTTTGGTGCCGCCCGCCTTTTGCCAATCGGCGCTGGCGAGCCGCTGCGCCTTCTGCATCATGTAGTAGCGCCAGCGGTAGTGGCTGTAGATGTCGAAGACGTGGGTGGCGTAAGCCTGCGCGATGCGCCTGTCGCCGCGCAGGATCAGCATGTTCTCGTCGTTGTTGTGCGAGGCGCGATAGCCGAGGTTGTGGCTGCCGGTCGCGACCACGCATTTGTCGGCAGAGAACGGATCGATCACCACGATCTTGTCGTGAACGATCGCATTGCCGAATTTGTAGAACTCCTTTTCCCAATCGGCGAAGCCGTCGAGGATGCCGGCCGGCGCGATGACGTCGGCGTCCTCATCGGGATCGCGGTACTTCATGAACTCTTCGGCTTCGGCCTGGTCGCTGATGACTCCACGAATGAGGAGGCCGGGCTTTTTCTCCGACACGCCGGACAGGAACTTGACGATGGTGGAGATTTCCGAGCCGGCCCCGCCCGGCTGGAAGCACAGGAACATCACAGCCTGTTCGGCTTTCTCGCACAGGCCGAACAGCTCGGTCAGATCCGGCGGCACCTTGGAGGTGGTTTTCACCAGGCTCGGCGCGTTCGGCGAGAACCAGACATGCGCGGTGGGACCGCCGGCGATCGGAATCACCGGGCGCGACTTGGCGTCGTCCTTGCGGAGCGTCGCACCCTGGATGGCTTTCATCGGCGCCGGCTCAGGCGGAATCTTCGCCTCCTCGGCGTCGCGCTTCAGGTCGTTCCAATAGGCCAGGTAAATCTTCGCAAGCTCGGCCGATTCCACGATGATGCAGTTGTTGCTCTGCGTGCACAGCCCGGTCGCGGTCCAGTTGGTGCTGCCGGTCAGCACGGCCTTCGGTTCGTGGTCCGGCCCGACATACACCATAAACTTGTTGTGGCCGATCTGGCCTCTCGGCATGTAACGCCGATAAAGCGGCTTGCCGCTCAGCGCCTCCGCGGCTTTGGCGTTGCCTTCGTCGTAGGGCTTGCCGTCGTCGCCCGTTCCGTTGTTCGACAGGATGATCTCGACGTCGCTCAGCGACACCAGCTCTTTGATGAGCTCGTCGTCGGTGAGCTCATAAAGCGAGGCGTAGCATTTGCCGCCCTCTTTGTTCGCCCGCGCGATGATCGAGGTCAGGCCTTCGAGCAGCTGGCCGGTCAGCCCGAGCCTGATCTTGTCGCCCGGTGTCTGGATGTGAGGCGCGAGCGCGGCCGGCGACGGCTTCTTTCCCTCGGCTTCCAAGGCGCGGGACAGGTGCTGCGTCGAAAGAACGCCGCGGTTGAAATAGACGCGGATGTTGCCGTAGGTCTCGGTCGCGGTGACAGCCGGTGTGATGAGCGGCTTGAAGTCCGGAACGGGCTGCGGATTGTTCGCCGGCCCCTGCATCGCGACGATCTTGTAGCGCACCGGCGTGCCGCGCCGCGGCGCAAGATCGCGCCAGCGAAAGCCTGCGATCGGCTGTTGCGTTGTCGGCTTCGCTTTCCACTGCTTGGGGTCGCCCTCCTCGAAGCCGATATGCGAGGTCAGCGGCTCTTCCGGAACGTCGGCGTCGGCGGGAAGGCGAAACACCGCGAAGCCGAGACATCCCGGCAGCTTCTGATCGATGCTCCAGCCGATCTGCACAACGTCGTTGTTGGCGTACGCAATTGCCTTGGCGACCATGGATGTCCTCCCGGTGCATTACGGCAACGTGCTACCAGGAAGAGTAGCGGCAAACGCATGATCCGGCCAGACCCGCCTTTCACGCAAAGGCCGGTCAGGCGCCGAGCGAAATTTTCACTGAAACAAAGGCGGTTACTGAAACAGCCGCAGCACGGCCTGCGCGCCTTGCGAGGACAGCGACAGCGCGGTCATCGACAGCGCCTGCCGCGTCTGCAGCGCGAGCAGACTCGCGCCGTCCTGGTCGGTGTCGGCCAGCACGAGGTCATCGGCGCCGGCTTGCAACGTTTGCACCATGGCGGTGCTGAAGTCGTGGCGGGTCTGCAGCGTCGTGAGCCCCGCGCCGAAGCGCTGGGCCTCGCTGCGCAGCGTCGTCATCGCGGTATCGAGCTTGCCCACGATGTTGTCGATGGCGGCGTTCGACTGGAAGTCGTCGCCGGTCAGCGCCGCGAGGCCGAGCCCGTTGGAGTCGAGCGCGGTGCCCGCGATCGTCAGCGAGCTGCTGCCGGTCTCGTTGAAGGTGGTGGTGAGGCTGTCGCCCTTCAGGAGATTGATGCCGTGATACGACGAGTCGGAGGCGAGCGCGTCGATCTGCTGCAGCAGGATGTTGTACTGCGCCTGCAGCGCAGTGCGGCTCGCGTTCGGCGTGGGGGCGTTGACCTGGCCGTATTGATTGACAGCCGACATGCCGAGCGCGCCGAGCGCCGAGCCGCCGGTGACGAGCGAGTTTCCATTGCCGCCGGTCGTGGCCGCGACCGAAAGCTCGATATTGCCGCCATTGTTCGCCGCCGAGACTCCAGAGCTTGCGAGAGCGGACTGGAGCTCGGCGAAGGTGGAGACTTGGCCTCCGCCGGTGCCGAACTGGACGTTGACCGTTCCTCCTCCGTTGGCCTGCACACTGAGCGTGGTGCCGGCGAGACCGCCCACGGCTTGCAGCAGATTGGTCGATGTTCCGGTCGTGCCCGCGACGCCGAGCGCGGTCGCGGCAGACGACGCCAGCACCTGGAAGCTCGTGTCGGTATTGTTGGCTGTCAGCACGAGGAACTTGCCGGTGCCGTCGATCGAGGCCGTCACCGCGCCATTGAGCCCGAGGCCCGGCGTGCTGTTGATGCGCGAGACGATCGAACCGATGTTCTGCGGCGTCGGCGACGAAGGATTGTGCACCGTGTAGACGCTGGCGCCGACCTGGATCTGCAATCCCTCCACGTCGGCCGTGAACCCGCCGGAGGTGTCGACATTGCCGGTGACAGCGCCCGTTGCCTCGCCGCCGATGGAGCCGCCTCCCACCACGATTGCGTCATAGCCGGCCTGCGGCAACGGCGCGATGCGCGCCTGCTGGGTGATCGATCTGGCGGTCTGCACCAGCTTGGTCAGTGCGCTGATGCCTTGCGTGACGGTTCTCACCGTCTGCTGCGCCTGGGTGATGCCATCGAGGAGCGAGCTGAGATCGGAGGCGCGGCTGTCGAGCGACAGCGCGGTGAAGTAGCTTCGGGGATTCTCGATCGCCGAGTTGACGCGCTTGCCGGTCGCAAGCCGCGTCTGGATTGCGCTGGTGAGCGACGACGTCCCTTGCAGCGACTGAAGTGTCGACCTGACCCCGGCCGACAGAATGACGTCAGACATCCACCGCTCCCGCAAGTCATGTGCTTAGAGGTCGCGGCTCAAGGCGTGGTGAATGATTCGGTAGACCTGCCGCTATGGTTGCCGCGAGGTTTCCGCCGCGGGGGCGCGACAAAGTGGCAATTGCCAGCGCCCACACGCGTAATTTACCGGCCGTTAACCAGCCCGGCCGATCATGAGTGGGCAATACTCGGTCCGTTGCCGGTGCAGCAGTTCTGCCGCCGGCTTTCGCCAGACGTCAATGTCTTGCGTTCCACTGGGACCGGGGAATCTGAAAGCCATATTCGGAACGCAATGGGAGGCCCCATGAAAGCTTTGCAATTCCTCGCCGCCGCAGCGCTCATCGCAGGCGTGAACACCGCCGTCGCCGGAGAACACGCCACCAAGGACGAGGCCATGGCGATGGTCAAGAAGGCCGTCGGCTTCATCAAGGAGCAGGGCGCCGACAAGGCCTATACGGAGTTCAGCAACAAGTCCGGCTCGTTCGTCGACCGCGATCTCTACGTCGTGGTCTATGGCCTTGACGGCAAGGTGCTGGCGCATGGCGCCAACGGCAAGCTGATCGGCAAGGACATGCTCGACGCGCAGGACGTCGACGGCAAGTTCTTCGTCAAGGAGCGCGTCGACATGGCGAAGGCACAGCCGACGTTCTGGCAGGACTACAAGTTCGCCAACCCGGTGTCGAAGAAGGTCGAGCCCAAGCAGATGTATTGCGAGCGGGTCGCCGAAACCGCGGTCTGCGCCGGAGTCTACAAGTTGTAATGACTCGATATCGCGCCGAGGCAGATCACCGGTTTGCTTATTTGGAATGCGCGTTCACCCGATTCCAGAGGACCGGCCACAATGCTTAGGTGGATATCGAATCTGCGGATTCGCTGGAAAATCCTGATTGCTCCGGCGTTTCTGGCACTGGCCCTGCTGGGGCTCGGCCTCTACGCGCTGCACATCCAGAAGGCCAACCAGGCGGTCGTCGACCAGGTGACGACCGGCGTGGCGCAGCAGGCCGAGCTCGCCAACGCCTTCGAGACCGCGATCTGGAAGGCCAACAATTATCTCTATCGGCTGTCCGCGACCGCGGCCAACGAGTCCGACGCCAAGAAGATCGCGGCGATGGGCAAGGAGACGGCCACGGCCTTGTCGGGCATCACCGAGAAGCTCGACGCGCTCAAAGCCACGGCCGGCCCCGAAGAAAAGATCGATGCCATTGTCACCAAGATGGCGCCGCTCGTCGCGAACTATCTGAAACAGGCCAAGACCGTCATCGAGATGTCGGACGGCGAGGCCGCCGCCTCGATGATGTTCATGACCAACGCGCAGCGGAGCTTCACCGCGCTGGTCCAGCTCACCGACGAGATCACCAACATCAGCACCGAGATCCGCGACAACCGGCTGGCGCGCGCCAACGCCTGGGTCGAGGAGCAGCAGAAGCTGCTGCTCTTGATCGCCTTGATTGCGACCGTCATCGGCTGCCTTGTCTCGCTCGTGGTCAGCGCCTGGATCGCGCGGCCGATCCGCGCCTTGACCAGCGGCATGCGCGAGCTCGCCGACGGCAATTTCGACGTGGTGCTGCCCGGCCTTGGCCGCAAGGACGAGATCGGCGACATCGCAGGCGCCGTCGAGACCTTCAAGATCAAGTCCGCCGAGAAGGCGCGGCTCGAGGCCGAGGCCAAGACCGAGCTCGATCGCAAGGCCCAGGCCGAACGCGACGCCGTGATGGCCAAGGTGATGGGCGAGCTCGATGCCGCGGTCGGCGGCATCGTGCAGGCCGCGGTCACCGGCGATTTCTCCAGGCGGGTGTCGCTCGACGGCAAGGACGGCGTGATCCGCAGCCTCGCCGAGCAGCTCAATGCGATGTGCGCCAATGTCGGCCAGGTGTTCGAGGACGTCGAGCGGATGCTCGGCGCGCTGGCGCAGGGCGATCTGCGGCCGCGCATCGAAGCCGAATATCAGGGCGCCTTCGCCAATCTCAAGGATAACGCCAACACCACGGCCGAGCGGCTGTCGGAGACCATCGCGACGATCGGCACCGCGTCCCGCGAGGTCGCCAGCGCCTCGGGCGAGATCGCGACCGCGACGTCCGACCTGTCGCAGCGGACCGAGGAACAGGCCGCGAGTCTCGAAGAGACCTCCGCCTCGATGGAGCAGATCTCGGCGACAGTGAAGAGAAACGCCGAGAACGCCCAGCAGGCTGATCGGGTGGCGAATGACACCAGTTCGGTGGCGAGCCGCAGCGGGGAGGTCGTGGCTCAGGCGGTCGAGGCGATGTCGCGGATCGAAGCGTCGTCGCGCAAGATCGCCGATATCATCGGCGTGATCGACGAGATCGCGCGGCAGACCAACCTGCTGGCGCTCAACGCTGCCGTCGAAGCGGCGCGCGCCGGCGATGCCGGCCGCGGCTTCGCGGTGGTCGCTTCCGAGGTGCGAAGCCTCGCGCAGCGCTCGTCGCAAGCCGCCAAAGACATCAAGGACCTGATCCTGAACTCGGGCAGCCAGGTTCAGGAGGGGGTCGACCTCGTCAACCGCGCCGGCCAGTCGCTCGGCGAGATCGTGGCTTCGATCAAGAATCTGACGACCATCGTGTCGGAGATCGCGGAGGCGAGCGCCGAGCAATCCGAGGGCATCGACCAGGTCAACAAGGCGCTGTCGCAGATGGATCAGGTGACGCAGCAGAACTCGGCGCTGGTCGAGGAGAATGCCGCGACCGCGAAGACCCTGGAGCATCAGGCCGCTGCGATGAGCGAGCAGGTCGGAACGTTCAAGCTCGACGCCGCCGATGCGGCGGCGCCTGCGGCCGAATCCAGCAACGTTGCGGTGCTGCCGAAGCGCAATGTCGCCTCGCCGGTCCTTCGGTCCGGCGAAGCGCAACGCGGCCCTGTCGGTCGCATGCAGACGACACTCGCCACGGCGCTCAAGGCCGAGAAGGAGTGGGAGGAATTCTAAACTTGCGTCTGGGTCTGCAGGTGTTAGCGGTCGAGCGCGATCGCCACCTTGTGGACGCGCGCCATGTCGGTCGCGGATGTGGACGCGGTGAATCCGTAGATCGCCACGAGGCAGATCATGAACGCGGAAACCGCCGCAGCGCTGAGATGCCTGTTCACGGGCATTTGCCCCTCCCTTGTTATCTGGGCTCGAGCAATACCGGCTGCCGATTAAGCCTGGGTTTTATGTGGAACCCGCCGCGGCTGAATTTTGGACGGCTGGTGAACAAATCCCTGCGGCAATTGCGCGCCCGCGAAAGGGAACCGGCATTAAACACTTTTTAGCTTCGTCCAATTAAGAAAGCCGTAACCGTCATGGCCAGGGGAAGAACGCCGGATTGCGCGCGCCGCCATCCGGCTTCTGGGGGTTGAATGGTGACGCAAGCTCACAAGGCCGCGACGCCAATCCGTTTCGGTGTGCGCAGCAAATTGCAGATCGCCTTCGGCGCGGTCGCGCTGATGGCTGTGGCTGCAGCCGGCGTCGGCATCGTTTCGTTCTCGGCGACCGAGCGCGAATTCTCGCGCGTCGCCGGTCACGATGTGCCGATGATGACCGATGCGCTGCGCATGTCGGTCGTCTCCGGAGAGATTTCGGCAGCGGCCGCCCGCTTCGTCAGCGCCCGCACGTCGGAGGAGCAGCGCGCCATTGCCGACGCGCTCACGACGCGAAGCCGCGATCTGAAGGAGATCATGGCCCGGCTGCGCGTGAGCCAGAAGGACAATCTGTCGTTCATCGACGTCGAGCGCACCTCCGAGCGCCTCGAGCAGAATCTGAAATCGCTGGAAAAGGCGATCGTCGAACGCACCGAGCTTCGCGCCAGACTCGAGCAGAAGCAGGCCGCGGCGCATCAGGTGCACAGCCGGATTTCCGACAAGCTCGCGCCGATCGTCGACAGCTCCTATTCCGAAGTCGTCTCGGCGGCCGACGACGTCGCCAAGGCCAGCACCCGCGCGACGCGGTCTTTCCTGACCGGCGGCCTGCAGCGACTGCAGGCCATTCTCGATATCGGCGCCGAGATCAATCTTGCGACCGGCGTGCTGATGGCCGGCGCCGTGACATCGTCGCCGCAGATGCTGGCGCTGCTCGAGGAGCGCTATGCGAATTCGGCGCAGCGCACCCAGAAGCTTCTGGCCAAGCTGCCGAACGAGGCCGAGTTCGCGCCGCTGCGCATGCAGATCGAGGGGCTGTTGCAGCTCGCCGACTTCAAGGTGCGCGAGAAGCCGCAGGAGCAGAAGACACAAGAGCAGAAGTCTCCGGCCGCAAATGCGCCGGCCCCTCAAGCCGAGGCTGAAGCGACGGGCGACGAGACCACACAGGCCGAAAGAATTGCGGCTGAGAAGGCCGAGGCCGACAAGGCCGTAGCCGAGAAAGTGGAGCGCGACCGCGCCGAGCGGCTGAAGCATATCTTCCGCGCCCATGAGTCGCTTGCCGGCGTGCTGATCAAGCTTGCCGAGGACTCGAACTTCAGCCTGGTGATGAGCGGCGAAGACGCCATCAAGAAGACCACGGCGCAGCTCAAGACGTTGGCCGGCACCCAGATCGCAGGCCTTCGTGGCGCGCTGGAGACCGCGGCGCAGAGCCATCTGCTCGCAAGCCTGATCAGCGAGGGCGCGGTGGTGAAAGACCCGGCCCGTCTCGCTCAGGTGCAGGATCGCTTCCGCGCGGCGGCGGAGCTTCTGAAGAAGGCTTCGGGCTCGATCAGCGATCCCGACATTGCCAAGGCGATCGGCGAGCTCACCGCGGCGGGCTCCGGCGGCGACAGCGTGTTCGCGCTGCGTGGCAAGGAGCTGCAGTCCGACCAGGGCGTGGTCAAGGCCGCGGCCGACAATGCCGCGATCCAGCGCGACCTCGACAAGTCGGTGGGCGAGCTGGTCAGCGCGGCCGAAAGCAGCATGAAGCGGAGCGAGACGACGCTGGCCGAAAATCTCGACCGTCATCGCAGCGTGCTGCTGATCGTCGCGCTCGCCGCTATTCTCGTCGCCGGCGGCATCGGCGTGTTCTATGTGCAGCGCAGGCTGGTGCGGCCACTGACTGCGATCGACGCCAGCATGCGCCGGCTGTCATCGGGTGAGACCGAGCTGACGCTGCCCAAGATCAGCGCCAACGACGAGATCGGCTCGATGACGCGCGCGGTCGAGGTGTTCCGCGATGCGGCGCTGGAGCGCGAGCGGCTGGAGCGGCAGGCCGAAGAGCAGCGCCTGCTGGTCGAGGAGCAGCGCCGGCAGGCGAGCGAAGAGCAGCGCCGGCATGACGAGGAGCGGCGGCAGCACGCCGAGCTCGAGCAGAGCGCTGTGCGCGAGCAGGCCAGTGCGATCCATGGCTTGGCCGACGGCATGCGCAAGCTGTCCGAGGGCGATCTGGTGTCGCGGCTCGACGAAGAGACGTTCGGCTCCTACCGGCAGGTCGGCGAGGACTTCAACCACATGGCCGAGCGCATCGCCGCCACCATGGCGGTGATCGCGACCTCGGCGCGCGAGGTCACCAACAGCGCAACCGAAATCTCGGCTGCAACCACGGACCTGTCGCAACGCACCGAGACGCAGGCCGCGAGCCTCGAACAGACCTCCGCCTCGATGGTGGAAATCTCCGAGACGGTGCGCAAGAACTCGGAAAACGCCCAGCACGCCAACGAGCTTGCGGCGAGCACCCGCGATATCGCGAGCCACTCCGGCGAGGTCGTGTCCCAGGCCGTGGAAGCGATGTCGCGTATCGAGGGCTCGTCGAAGAAGATCGCCGACATCATCGGCATCATCGACGAGATCGCGCGGCAGACCAACCTGCTGGCGCTGAACGCCGCGGTGGAAGCCGCGCGCGCCGGCGAGGCCGGCCGCGGCTTCGCGGTGGTGGCCTCGGAGGTCAGAAGCCTCGCCCAGCGCTCGTCGCAGGCCGCGAAAGACATCAAGGACCTGATCACCAATTCGGGCAATCAGGTCCAGGAGGGCGTCGATCTGGTCAACCGCGCCGGCGAATCGCTCGACAAGATCGTGGCCTCGATCAAGAGCGTGGCCGATATCGTCTCCAGCATCGCGCGCGCCAGCGCCGAGCAGGCCGAAGGCATCGACCAGGTCAACAAGGCGCTGAGCCAGATGGACGAGACCACGCAGCAGAACTCGGCGCTGGTCGAGGAGAATGCCGCGACCGCCAAGGCGCTGGAGCAGCAGGCCGCGGCGATGAACGGGCAACTCGGCATGTTCAAGCTCGGTGTGGACACGCAGGCGGTGGCTGCGCCAGCGGCCATCGAGCCGCCGGCGCCCGTGGTTACGCCAAAACCGCAGCGCCCGGCCGTGCAGCGGCAGGCCGCGCCGCAGCGGACACCGCAGCGCGGCGCAAACGGCGCCGCTCGTGGCTCCGCGCGCGTGATGCAGTCGAAGCTCGCCACCGCGCTCAAGGCCGACGCGGATTGGCAGGAGTTCTGAGGCCGCTTCCTGCCTGAATTGAAGCTCGCTCGTGCAACAAGCAGACTGTCACCCCCGCGCTTGACGCGGGGGCCCATGACCAAAGTTCAATAACGGAAGTCTTACGTAAGGCTTCCTGAGCTGCACGCGCTCATGGATCGCCGGGTCAAGCCCGGCGATGACACCGCCGCCGTTGTGGCCTGAGAGCCTGAGACGACTCACTGCGGCTCGATGTTGAGCTCCTGCGCCAGCGCCCGCCATTTGGCCTGCTCGCGGGTGATGAACTCTCCGGTCGATTGCGGCGTGCCGGCGCCGCTGCTGGCAAGCCCGAAGCCGGCGAGGCGCTCCTTGATCGCGTCGCCTTTGAGGAATTCGCCAACCTCGCGATTCATCTTCGCCACGATATCGGCCGGCACTCCGGCAGGTCCGACCAGCACGAACCAGCCGTCCATGGTGACGCCCGGCACGGTCTCGTTGAGGGTCGGAATGTCGGGCAGGGCGGGAAACCGCTGCGACGAGCTGATGGCGAGCCAGCGGATCTTGCCGGCCTGCACCATGGCCTTCGAAGCGGCCATCGAGCTCATCAGCACCGGAACGGTGCCGGACGCGACGTCCTGCGCCATCTGCGAGGCCGAGCGGTACGGCACCTCGATCATGCCCAGCGCGGCGCGCTTGTTGAACAGCCGCGCGATGATCGGGGCTGCGCCGGCCGTGACATCGACCGCATAGGTCGGCTTCACCGCGTTGGCCTTGGCATAGGCGATCAGCTCGGGCACCGACTTCACCGGCACCTCGGCGTTTACCGACAGCATCTGCGGACCGAAGTCGACCACCATGGCGACCGGCGCGAAGTCGCGCGCCGGATCGTAGGGGATCGACTTGAAGGTCACCGGATTGGTCGCAAGCCCCGACGTGTTGGTGAACAGGAACGTGTAGCCGTCGGGCGCAGCGCGCGACGCGGTCTGGTGCGCGATGAGGCCCGAGGCGCCCGGCAGGTTCTCGACCACGATCGGTTGACCGATCCCGCGGCTCATGCTGTCCGCCATCAGCCGCGCCATCACGTCGGTCGCGGCGCCGGCTCCGGTCGGCACGATGAGCTTGATCGGACGGCTCGGCCAGCTTTGAGCAAATGCGGCGTGTCCCGACAGACAGGCCAACGCGGCGCCGAGCGCCGCGCCAATCACCGATTTCATGGGCTCTCCCTGAATCACTTTTCTTGTCGAGGGCGTGAGCGCGCCCGGACGGAGAGCTTACGGAAGTCGCCGCGATGCTGAAAGACGACGCGTTGCCCATCGCGGCTGGTGGGCCGCGATGGGCATGTTTTACGACGTCACCACGTCGGCCAGCGCGAGGCCCTGTTCGAGCGTCATGCTGTCGATCTGGGCCTGCGTGAAGGCGTTGGCCTGCGTCTTGGTCAGGGCGTAGATGTCGTCCGTGCTCATGCCGTCGATCGCATCGGTGCTCAAGGCCGGAATGCCGGTCGTGGCCGACAGGGCCGAGAACGCCGTGGTGGTGAGGCCCGCGATCTGCGCGCCGGTCAGCCCGCCGACCTGGTCGGCCGTGAAGTTGCCGATCTCGGTCGTGGTGAGCACACCGAGCTGATCCGCGGACAGTCCGGCAACGCCGGTCGCGCTCAGCCCACCGATCTGGGTTTCGGTCAGGTTCGTGAACGTCGTGGTGGTGAGACCGCCCACCTGATCGCTGCTGAATTTGCCGAGATCGAGCGCATCGAGCAGGTCGGTGCCGATGGCGTTGAGCTGATCGGTGGTCAGGCCCTGCACCTGGCCGGTGGTGAGCGCGCCGATCTGGTCGAGCGAGAACAGCCCGAGCTGCGTGGTGGTGAGCCCGCCGAACTGCGTCCCAGTCAGCGCATTGGCCTGGGTGGTGGTGAAGTTCTGCACCTCGGTCGAGGTCAGCGTGCCGATCTGGTCGACCGAGAGGCCGGCGATCTGGTCCGAGGACAGCGCGCCGATCTGGACGTCGGTCAGCTCGCCGAACGCCGTGGAGGTCAGCCCGTCGATCTGCGTGGCCGACGCCTTGGTCACGTCCAGCATGCCGATCATGTCGGCGGTGAACGCGTTGAGCTGCGTGGTGCTCAGGCCCTGCAGCTGGGCGGTGGTGAGGGCGCCGATCTGGTCGCTCGAGAACAGGTTCAGCGCGGTGGTGGTGAGGCCGCCGAGCTGCGTCGCCGTCAGCGCATTGGCCTGCGTGGTGGTGAAGGCCTGGACTTCGGCCGAGGTCAGCACGCCGATCTGATCGGTCGAGAGAACCGCGACCTGCGCGGCCGAGAGCACGCCGATCTGGATGTCGGCCAGCTGGCCGAACGCCGTGGTGGTCAGGCCGGCGATCTGCGTCGTGGTTGCCTTGGTCAGGTCCACGGCGTCGAGCGCGTCGACCGAGAGCGCATTGAGCTCCGTTGTGGTCAGGCCGCGCAGCTGGGTGGTGGTGAGCGAGCCGATCTGGTCGCTGGAGAACAGGTTCAGCGCGGTCGTGGTGAGGTTGCCAAGCTGCGATGCGGTCAGCGCGTTGGCCTGCGTGGTGGTGAAGGCCTGGATCTCGGCCGAGGTCAGCACGCCGAGCTGGCCGGTCGACAGGCTCGCAATCTGCGTCGCGGCGAGCCCACTGACCTGGATGTCGGTCAGCTGGCCGAACGCCGTGGTGGTGAGGCCTGCGATCTGCGTCGTGGTGGCCTTGGTCACGTCCACGGCATCGAGCGCGTCAACCGACAGCGCATTGAGCTGGGTGGTGGTCAGGCCGCGCAGCTGGACGGTGCTGAGCGATCCGATCTGGTCGCTCGAGAACAGGTTCAAAGCCGTGGTGGTGAGCTTGCCGAGCTGGGTGGCCGTCAGCGCACCGGTCTGTGTGGTGGTGAAGGCCTGGATTTCGCTCGACGTCAGCGTCGCGATCTGGGAGGTCGTGAGGATCGCGATCTGGGTCCCGGCGAAGGCCCCGACCTGGATGTCGCTCAACTGGCTGATCGCGGTCGTGCTCAGGCCGGCGATCTGCGTGGTGGTGGCCTTGGTCACGTCCACGGCATCGAGCGCGTCGAGCGACAGCGCGTTGAGCTGCGTGGTGGTCAGGCCGCGCACCTGGGTGGTGTTGAGCGCGTAGATCTGGTCGCTGGAGAACAGCCCGAGCGCCGTGGTGGTGAGATTGCCAAGCTGCGCCGCGGTGAGCGCATTGGCCTGCGTGGTGCTGAAGTTCTGCACCTCGGTCGAGGTCAGGGCGCCGATCTGCGTGGTGGTCAGCGTGCCAACTTGCGTCGAGGTGAACGACGCCACCTGGGTCTCGGTCAGGTTTCCGATGCTGGTCGTGGTCAGCCCGTTGTACTGGCCGTACAGCAGCTTGGTGACGTCGATAGCGTCGAGCGTGTCGGCGTTGACGGCGTTGAGCTGCGTGGTGGTCAGGCCGCGCACCTGGGTGGTGGTCAGCGCCCCGATCTGGTCGGCCGAGAACAGCTCCAGCGCGGTCGCGGTGAGGCCGCTGAGCTGGCGTGTCGTCAGCGCGCTCATCTGGACGGTGCTGAGCGACTGGATGTTGTCGGATGACAGCGCGCCGATCTGATCGTTGGAGAGCAGCGAGATCTGGATCGTGTTCAATGCGCCGACCTGAGACCCTGTGATCTCGGTCATGGACGTCGTGGTCAGCCCGCGGATCTGGTACCAGCCGACCTTGGAGAAATCGATCGCCTGGAACACGTCCGGGATGATCGTGTTGAGCTGCGTCGTGGTCAGGCCCTGCACCTGCGTGGTGGTGAAGGCATAGACCTGATCGCCCGAGAACTTCTCCAGCGCAGTCGCCGAGAGCCCTGCGAGCTGCGTCGTCGTCAGCGCATTGGCCTGGGCGGTGGTGAAGGCCTGGATCTCCGTCGAGGTCAGCGTGCCGACCTGGCCGGCCGAGAGGCTTGCGATCTGCGAGGTCGCGAACGCGCCGACCTGGGTGGTGGTCAGCTGGCCGATCGCCGTGGTGGTCAGGCCGGCAAGCTGCGTGGTGGTGGCCTTGGTCACATCCACGGCGTCGAGCTGGTCGACGGACAGCGAATTGAGCCCCGTGGTGGTCAGGCTCCGGAGCTGCGTGGTGCTGAACGCGCCGATCTGGGTGCTGGAGAAATTGTTGAGCGCTGTGGTGGTCAGCCGGTTGAGCTGCGTCGCCGTCAGCGCGCCCGCCTGCGTGGTGGTGAAGGCCTGGACCTCGGTCGAGGTCAGCGCCCCGATCTGGTTGGCCGACAGGAAGGCGACCTGGGCGGTCGAGAACGCGCCGACCTGGGTGGTGGTCAGTTGCGTGATCGCGGTCGTGCTCAGCGCCGCGATCTGCGCCGCGGTGGCCTTGGTGACATCCAGGGCGTCAAGCTGGTCGACCGACAGCGCATTGAGCGCCGGCACGGTCAGGCTCTGCACCTGCGTGGTCGCGAACGCGCCGACCTGGGTGCTGGAGAACAGCCCGATCGCAGTCGTGGTCAGGCTGGAGAGCTGGTTCGTGCTCAGCGCATTGGTCTGCGTGGTGGTGAAGGCCTGCACCTCGGTCGAGGTCAGCGCGCCGATCTGCGCGGCGCTGAGCTGACGGACCTGCGTCGAGGTCAGCGAGCCGACCTGGGTGTCGGTCAGGGTGGTGATGCTGGTGGTGCTCAGCCCGGTGAGCTGGCCGAACGACAGCCTGGTGAGGTCGACGGCGTCGAGCACGGTGGCGCCGACATTGTTGAGCTGGGTGGTGGTGAGGCTCTGGAGCTGCGTGGTGGCGAGCGCGCCGATTTGCGTGGTCGAGAAGTTGTTGAGCGCCGTGGTGGTGATGCGGCTGAGCTGCGTCGTGGTCAGCGCATTGGCCTGCGTGGTGGTGAAGGCCTGGATCTCGGTGGAGGTGAGGGCGCCGAGCTGCTGGCTGGTGAGCGTGCTGACCTGCGTGGAGGCCAGCGACGCGACCTGGGTCTCGGTCAGGTTGCCGATGCTGGTCGTGTTCAACGCAGTGAGCTGGCCGTAGACCAGCTTGGTGAGATCGACCGCGTCGAGCACGCTGGCGCTGACGCCGTTGAGCTGGGCGACGGTCAGGCCGCGCACCTGGGTGGTGCTGAACGCGCTGATTTGAGTTGTCGAGAAGTTGCCGAGCGCCGTGGTGGTGAGGCCGCCGAGCAGCCGCGTGCCCAGCGCATTGGCCTGCGTGGTGGTGAAAGCCTGGACCTCGGTCGAGGTCAGCACACCGAACTGCGTGCCGCTCAGGATGCTGACCTGGGTCGAGGTCAGCGACGCGACCTGGGTCTCGGTCAGGTTGCCGATCGAGGTGGTGTTGAGGCCCGAGAGCTGGCCGACGGTCAGCCTGGTGACGTCGATCGAGTCGAGCCGATCGACGGACAGCGCATTGAGTTGCGCCGCGGTCAGGCCCTGGATCTGCGACGTCGCGAGCGCACCGATCTGGGTGCTGGAGAAATTGCCGAGCGCGGTCGTGGTCAGGCCGCCGAGCTGGCGGCCGTTCAGCGCATTGGCCTGCGTGGTGGTGAAGGCCTGGATCTCGGTCGAGCTGAGCGCCCCGATCTGGGTGGTGGCGAGCAGGCCGATCTCGGTGGTGCTCAAGGCGCCGACCTGGGTGTCGGTCAGCGCGCTGATCGCGGTGCTGGTCAGGCCGCGGACCTGGATGGTCGACAGCTTGGTCACGTCGATTTCGTCAAGCGCAGTGGTCGCCAGCGCGTTGAGCTGGGCGACGGTCAGGCCCTGGACCTGAGTCGTCGCGAGCGCGCCAATCTGGGTGGTCGCGAACTTGGCGAGCGCCGTGTTGGTGAGGCCGCCGAGCTGCCGTCCGGTCAGTGCATTGGCTTGCGTGGTGGTGAAGGCCTGGATCTCGGTCGAGGTCAGGGTGCCGAGCTGCAAGGCGGTGAGCTGGGAGGCCTGGGTCGAGGTGAGGCTTGCGACCTGGGTTTCAGTCAGCTGGGTGATGGTTGTGGTGCTGAGCCCGACGATCTGGGTGTAGGACAGCTTGCTGACGTCGATGGCGTCGAGCCAGGCGACCGGCACTGCATTGAGCTGGGTCGCGGTCAAGCCCTGGACCTGGGCGGTGGTCAGCGCTGCGACCTGGGTGGTGGAGAAGTCGACGAGGGCCGTGGTGGTCAGGCTGCCGAGCTGGCGGTTGGACAGTGCGTTGGCCTGGGTCGTCGTGAAGGCCTGGATTTCGGTCGAGCTCAGCGCGGCGATCTGGGTGTTGGCCAGCAGGCTGATCTCGGTGGCGCTCAACGCGGCGACCTGAGTGTCGGTCAGCGCGCTCACGGCGGTGCTGTTCAGGCTGCGGACCTGGGTGGTCGACAGCTTGGTGATGTCCAGCCCGTCGAGCGCATCGGTCGACAGGGTATTGAGCTGGGTGGCGGTCAGGCCCTGCACCTGCGTCGTGGAGAACGCGCTGATCTGGGTGGTCGAGAAGTTGGCCAGCGTCGTGGTGGTGAGGCCGCCGAGCTGGCGCGACGACAGCGCGTCGGCCTGTGTGGTGGTGAGGTTCTGGATCTCGGTGGTGGTCAGCACGCCGATCTGTGCGGCGTTGAGCTGGGCCGCCTGGGTGGAGGTGAGGTTCGAAACTTGGGTCTCGGTCAGCTGGGTGACCGCCGTGGTGCTGAGCCCGCGGATCTGGTTGATGTGCAGCTTGGTGATGTCGATGGCGTCGAGCGCCCCGGCCGACAGCCCGTTGAGCTGGGCGGCGGTCAGGCCCTGGACCTGCGTCGTGGTGAACGCGCCGATCTGGGTGGTCGTGAAGTTGGCCAGCGCCGTGGTGGTGAGGCCGCCGAGCTGCCTGGAGTTCAGCGCGTTGGCCTGATCGGTCGTGAGCCCCTGCAGCTCGGCCGTGCTCAAGGCGCCGATTTCGGAGTAGGTCAGGACCGAGACCTGCGTCGTGGTCAGGGCCGCGATCTGGGTGTCGACGAAGTTCTCGAACTGCAGCGTCAGCAGATGGCCGATCACCAGCGGCGAAAGCGCCGCGACCTGCGTCGCCGCCAGATACTGGAGGTCGACGGTCTCCATGGCGTTGACCTGGGCGGTGGTCAGCGCCGCGGCCTGCGACGTCGTCAGCGCCGCAATGTCCGTGGTCTGCAGGCTGATGATGGCGGTGGTGGAGAGCCCGGCGATCTGCCTGGCGCTGAGCGAAGAAATGGGAGACGTCATTTTTCTATCCGAGCCGACCTGATGTCACTCGAGTCCAGGACCAGGTTTTTCGGGGGTGTTGCGAATGTGGCTCGGAACCCGCGCCACGGGACATCCGCGTTCAAAGCCACCAGCCCCCATCAGCCGCGACGACGAGTGACATCAATGCCGCTCTCGGAGAGAGCGACTCGTGCGGTTCGTGCCATTGTGGAGGTATGGGATTAAGGCCGCGTTAACCACGATCGACCGCGCCGGGTCTGCGATCCGGTGGGCCGGCCGCGCCGCGGATTTAGGTTGAATCGCGAGCGACACGGGCGGTCATCCCTGCCCTCGCGGGGAGGGATGGGGCCGCCGATGCCGCAAGTGTTCGCAAAAATGGCTGTCAGGCTTGAAGCCAAACGCGACGCTTTACTGCACCGTGATGTTCTTTTCCCGGATCACCCGGCCCCAGAGTGCGGTTTCCTCCGCGAAGAACTTCGCGGCGTCGGCGGGCGTGCCGGGCATCGGCTCCAGCGACAGATTCTGCAGCCGCTCGCTGACCTCGGGGCGCTTCAGGCTCTCGTTGACGTCCTGGTTGATCTTGTTCGCAAGCTCGGCCGGCATGCCGGGAGGACCTGCCATGGCAAACCAGGTCACCGAGCGGAATCCCGGCAGCGTCTCGGCCATGGGCGGCGCCTCCGGCACCGCGGTGGAACGCTCGGTGCTGCCGACCGCGAGGATCTTCACGTTGCCGGCGCGATGCTGCGGCACCGACGTGGTCACGGTGTCGAAGAAGAAATCGATCTGCCCCGCCATCACGGCGTTGAGTGCCGGCACGGCGCCGCGATAGGGCACGTGCACCATCTCGGTGCCGGCCAGCAGATCGATCAGGTTCCCCGACAGATGCGAGGTCGAGCCCGCGCCCTGCGATGCGAATGTCATCTTGCCGGGGTGAGCCTTGGCGTAGTCGATCAGCTCCTTGACGCTCGCGGCCGGGAAATCCTTGCGCGCCGCAAGCGCGTTGGGAACGCGGACCAGCAGCGCGATCGGCGTGAACTGCGACGGCTCGAACGCCAGGTCGCGGTAGAGCAGCTTCATGATGCTGAACGGCGACGGTGGACCGAGCAGCAGGGTGTAGCCATCGGGCGCGGCACGGAACACCTGGGTCGTGCCGATCGCCATGCCGGCGCCCGGGACGTTCTCGACGATGACGGGCTTGCCCCATTTCCGGCTGAGCTGGTCGGCCATCAGCCGCGCCAGGATGTCGGTGGTCGAGCCCGCCGCGTTGGGCAGCACGATCTTGACCAGCCGGGATGGGTAAACGTCCTGCGCGAAGCCTGGCGCAACGCTCAGCGCGATGAAGAGAGCAGCCCAGAGCCAACGTCGCATCGCGCGCTTCCTCAGGCTCTTTTGCTTGAGCATGATCTTCTCCGAAAACCGGTGCCCACTTTTCGGGATCATGCTCTGCGGATGCCGAGCCGCGCGAGGCGCGGCAGCACCTCGTCGCAGAAATACGGCACCTCGTTGAGATAGTTCACGAACGACACCGCGATGCCGCGCATGCCGGCGCGGCTGATGTTGGCGAGCTCTTCGGCGACGCGGTCCGGCGAGCCGACGAACGGGAAGCCGCCGATCGCCTTCGTGGCGTAGTACTGCTGCTGCTGCGCATAGACCTCGGGCGTGACGGTCTGGCGGGTGACGTTCTTCAGCGCCATCATCTGCTCGATCGCGCCCCAGTCGGCATTGTCGACCTGGGCGTAGTGATAATAGTCGTCGGCTTCCTTCTGGGTCGGACGGCACACCACCTGACCGACCGTGTAGACGTCGATCTCGCGGCCGATCGCGGCCGCGGCGTTCTTGATCTCGTCGACCTTCTTGGCGTTGGCCTCGACCGAATGGCGCGAGTCGACCGTGGCGGTGAAGAAGGCGTCACAGTTTTTCAGCGCGAAGTTCTGTCCGATACCCGAGCGGCCGGCATTCATGATGATCGGCCGCGTGTCACCGAACGGCTTGGGAAAGGCGCGCACGCCCTTGCAGTTGAGATAGCGGCCTTCGAAATCGAAGTCGTCGTGATCGGTCCAGGCGCGCTTGATGACGTCGAGCCATTCCTGCGCGTAGTCGTAGCGGTCGTCGTGCTCGCGCTGGTTCACGCCGAACATCTCGAACTCGCCCTCGTTCCAGCCCACCACGAGGTTGATGCCGAAGCGGCCTTCGCCGATATGGTCGACGGTGACGAACTCTTTCGCCGCGATGATCGGATTGAACAGCGGCGCGTGCACCGTGCCGAACACCGTGATGTGCTTCGTCGCGGCGAGCAGGCCTGCGGCCCAGGTCACGGTTTCGAGCGTCGAGCCGTGGAAGTTGGTGTCGCCGCCATAGCCCTTCCAGCGGCCGATCGGCAGCATGAAGTCGATGCCGGCGTCGTCGGCCATCCTGGTGAGCTTGAGACAATCGGGCCAGCTCGCCGACCAGCGCTCGGGCACTTTGGTGGCCGATCTGCCGGACGAGCAGTTGGCGCCGAACAAGCCGATCTTGAACGCGTTGGCGTTGTACATCGCCGCGCGTTGTTGCATCGATGCGGTCTGAGCCAGCACGGACGTTTCCTCATGTTTGTTGTTGAGGAAGCGTAGGCGCAAATCGGGGCGGTGGTCGAGAGCCTGATTGTGCGAGCGCCGGACGCGTATTCGGCGGAGCGGAACGTCAGCGAGTTAAAATCTAACGTCTTTGACCACGGCCTTCCGGTGCGGGCGCCGGAGCAGGCGATGGCGCCGGTGCAGGCGCCGCCGTCGGTCCCCATAGCGCCAGCGTGTCGTTGACGATCTTGCTGCCGGTTTCGCCCTTCTCGATCGAGAGCACGGCGCGGTTGCTGTTGCCGTAGACGAACGGAACACCGAGCCACGGCCGGTCTTTCAGGATCTGCATGTTCTGCTGCGTGTCGAACTCGATGGCCGAGAGCCCGACCAGGAACACGTCCTTGGCCACCTTCACGCGCGTGCCGGAAAGCTGCTGGCCCGAGGCCTCCTCGTTCGGCTTCATCATGATGCCGGCGACGTCGAGCACGCCCTGGGTCGGCGAGTTCGCCGGGATGTCGAACTTCACGTCGACGGTGTGGCTTGCCGGCAGCGAGCGGTCGAGATTGCGGCGGATGGTCAGCGTCACCGCCATCGGCCGGTCCGGCACCGCGATCTGGCCGATGATCGCGGCGTCCCCGGGATTGCCGCTCTGGCTGGGGTCGGCACGCCAGACCACCCAGCCCTGATAGCTCTTGCCGTTCGGATCCGACGGATCCTCTTCATAGAGCATCACGCGTTGCGAATCCGGCGGTGGTTTCGCCGCCGCAGGTGCGGGCGATGCCGGCGCGGCAGGCTCGGGCGCGGCGGACGCCTGCGGAGCAGGAGACACCGGCGTGGGCGGCGTGTTGCCGAACGCGTCGCCCGGCAGGAACACCCGCGTCAATCGCCAGTCGCCGGTCCAGCGGAACAGCAGCACCAGCGGACGCCGCACATTGTCGGTGTCGGGCTTGAGGTCGACGCGGAACGCGAACGGCCCGCCGGTAAAGAAGGCATAGCGGATGCGAAGCAGATCGAAGCCGCGGCCGGGGCGGCCTTCCATGTCCCAGCCGCGGTCGGTGAGCCGCACCGAGCGAACGAGCGCCACGATGGCGCGCTGCGTGATCAGCGGATCGACGGTGCGATCGGGCGCCAGTTCGCCGAGCCGGCTCGAGCCCAGCATGACGCGAAGGTCGTCGCGCAACCCTTGCCGGACCGAGACCCAGTCGATCCGCCGCTCCAGCCCCACGGCGTCCTCGCTGTCGAGCGCCGACGACAGGTCATAGAGCGCGTAGAGCGGCCAGGCGAACCACAGCGCCGCAATGAGAGCGAGCCAGCCGAGGGTGCGGAGCCAGCGGCGGCGTGGCTTCCTCGCCATCACGGGTTCGGAAGGCGGCGGCGGTGTTGGCGGGGGAGGCGGCGGCGGTTCAGGACGTCGCTCCGGCGCGCGCCGGCCGGGCACCGGTCGAGGATCGATCATGATTTCCGGCGACGGCACGGCCAATGGACTCCCGGCAGGGGGGTGAAGCAGCGCGCGGATGATGCAACAACAACGCGACAATGCCAATCGACGCGACTGGCGTTTGCGTTGCGCTTACTGTCCCACCGCGATACTGAGCTCGCGCACCGCGCGGCCGAAGGCATCGCGTTCGTGGGTCAGGAAGGCTTTGACGTCCTGGTTCTCGCTCGGCTCGACGCCCTGGGCGGCGAGCGCCTCCCGCGTCTTCGGATCGGCGAGCGCCTTCAGCACTTCGGTGCGCAGGACGTTGACGATCTCGGCCGGCGTGCCCTTGGGCGCCAGCATCACGGTCCAGCTCGCCAGATCGAATTCCGGCACGCCGGCCTCCTTGAAGGTCGGCACGTTGGGCAGCGCCGCCGAGCGCTTGTCGCCGGTCACGGCGAGCGGCTTGACGTAGCCCGACGCGATCGCCGATTTCCCGACCGCCACGCCGCCATAGAACATGTCGAGATGGCCGCCGACCACGTCGTTCACGCCCTGGGCGCCGCCGCGATAGGGGATGTGCGTGACGTTGAGGTTGCGCACCTTGTTCATCCAGGCGCCCATGACGTGCGGCGGGCTGCCGACGCTGCCGCCATAGGTGTATTTGCCCGGATTGGCGCGGACCTCGGCAACGAACTCCTGCAGCGTGTTGGCCTTCATGTTCTTCGACACCATCAGCACCACCGGCACGAGGCCGGTGACGGCGATCGGCTCGAAATCGTCGATCGGCGAATAGGCCGCGGTCTTGGAAATCTGCGGCATCACCGCGACCTCGGAGGTGTAGCCGACAAACAGCGTGTAGCCGTCGGGCTTGGCGCGCATTGCGCTGGTGATGCCGATGGTGCCGCTTGCGCCGGGCCGGTTGATGATCACGAAGGACTGACCGAGCGCCTCGCTGAGCTTCTGCGCCACGGTGCGGGCGACGAAATCGGTCGAGCCGCCGGCGCCGTAGGCGACGATGATCTCGACGGTGCGCGAGGGATATTGCTGGGCGGTCGCCGGCAAACACGTAAGTCCGGTTGCCAACGCAACGCCAACGAGCCACTGCAACACGCGTTGCATGTGCACCTCCCATCCTCGCGTCCCGTTCTTGCGCGGGCGCATTGATCCAAAGCTTGGCACCGCAACCGCGCGTTGCCAAGAGCGCCAAACGTCTCAGGCTTTATGATTGGTATCAGACCGGCGTAAGCCCGTGCGACGGCATCGCAGAGCGGACATGCGGCGCGAGCAGGAGCTTGATCAGCGCGGCGCCTTCGGCGGGCGCGGCCGCGGACCCGGTGACGCCGGCCGTGAACACCGTGGTCTTGTTGAGCTCGTCGGGCAGCGGGCCGACCACGTCGACGCCCGGCACCAGCATGTGCTCGCAGAGCTGCTGGATCGCGATCTCGGCCTCGCCGCGCGCCACGAATTCGGCGACCGGCCCGCCATCGCCGAGCTTCGCCTTGGCCTTGACCGCATCGGCGATGCCGAAGCGCTCCAGGATCTGCACGAAATGCACGCCGCTCGCAGCTCCCGTCGAGGGGTCGGTGTAGGCCACCGACTTGGCCGCAACCAGCGCAGCGCGGACGTCATCGGCGGTGGCGATCTTAGGTCTGGGCGCGCCGGCGCGCACCGCGACGCCGACCACGGACTTGGCGATGTTGTGCTCCGAGCCGGAGGCGGCGAGGCCCTCGTCGATCAGGAGCTTCATCGTGTCGGGCGTCACGATCACCACATCGGCGGTGGCGCCGGTGCGGATGCGCTTCACCACCGTGCCGGCCGGCGCATAGACCGGCGCCAAGCTGAACCCCGTCGATTGCCGGAACTCCGGCTCAAAGCGCTCCAGCACGCCCTTGAAGGCGACCGATGCCATCACGTTGAGTTTGCCGGCCATGGCGGGGCTTCTCCCAGAAAACATCCGGCCGCGCACTTTGTCCATGCGCGGCCGGGATCGTGTGACGCGTGGCTTAGAGCTTGGTCACGCGCGCATGCAGTATCGCGGCCTTGCCGCCGCGCACCGCGTCGACGCAGCGCTTCAGCGCCGCCGGCAGGTCTTCCGGATTGACCACCTTCTCGCCGTGGGCGCCGAACGCCTCGCCGATCTTGGTGAACTCGGCGTCGGGCATCAGGCCGGCCTGGAACTTGTCGGTGGCCTTGGCGGTGCCCTGCGGGAACACGCGCAAGGTCGACTCCTTCACCGCGGACCAGCCGGTGTTGTCGAGCAGCATCACGAGGATCGGCAGATTGTACTGCTTCGCCACCGAGAACACCGAGCTCGGGCCGCCGAAATAGAAGCCGCCGTCGCCGACCACCTGCACCATCATCTTGTCCGGTGCGGCGAGCTTGGCGCCAAGCGCCATGCCGCCGGACCAGCCGAGACCGCCGCCGCCCGAGCGCACACACGTGTTGGGCAGCGGCCGCTCGAGCTGCAGCAGCGCCGCGCCGGCGTTACGCACGCCTTCGTTGAACACCATGTCGTCGGGCTTCAGCAGCTTGTTGAGCTCCGAGAAGATGTAGTGCGGGTTGATCTCGTCGGGCTTGCCCTTGTCGGAGGCGAGCTTCTTGGCGTTCTCGCGCCACGCCTTGCGCTCGGCGCTCAGCGCCTCGACGCGCTTGGCTGCCGCTTCCTTGAACTTCGGCGTCGAGCGCTTCTTCATCTCCTCGACGAGCTGGCCGAGGATGCGGCCGGAATCGCCCTGCAGGCGGATATTGCCCGGGAAGGTCCACATCGGCGACGCGGCCTTCAGCGTGTCGACGTCGATATGCGCCCAATACGACTTGTCGCTGTGCTGCACGTCGGCCGGGAACCACGGCACGTCGACATCGACCATGAGGCCGAAGTCGGCCTTGGGCAGGTGCTTGTTCGGCTGATAGCCGAGGAAGCACGGGAACTCGTGCGAGATGTTGAAGGTCTGGTTGCCCTCGAACACCGCGATCCCGGCGAGGTTCGACAGCTCCTCGATCATCTTCGAGGCGTCCTTCGACTGGCCCGCATAGCCGCAGATCAGGATCGGGTGCTCGGCGGCGAGCAGCTTGTCGGCAATCTGCGCGATCGCGGCCGGATCGGCGCCGCCCGGCTGCGGCTGCGAATAGTCGTTGGCCGAATAGCTGCGGATCTGGTCGGTCGCCCACGTCTCGGTGAGCGTCTCGCGCTGCGCCATGAAGTAGACCGGGCCGGCGGGCTTGGTCTCCATGATGGTGTGGGCGCGGCGCAGCGCCTCCTTCACCACCACGCCGGAGGGCAGCGTCCATTCCCACTTCATGTAGGGCCGCACCAGCGCGCCCTGGTCGATCGGCTCCTGCACGAAGTGCACGTAGGTGTCGCGCGAGCCGACCAGCTCGTTGCTCGACGTATACGGCGCCTTGCCGGACATCAGCAGCACCGGCAGGCGGCTCCTGAACAGGTTGTGCATGCCGTTCGCGGTGTTGGCGGTGCCCACGTCGACATGCACCAGCACGGCCTGGCCGCGGCCGGTCACGGCCGCGTAGCCCATCGCCATATGCGCCGCGGTGTTCTCGTGCGGGCACAGCGTGACGTTCGGGATCTTCTCGCCGTTCTTCTGCCGCTCCGCCATCGCCTCGATGGTCGGCGCATGGTCGGTGCCGAAGTTGCAGAACAGGTGCTCGATGCCGAGCTCGTTCAGGCCTTCGATGAAGTAATAGGCCGTCGAATGCTCGGGGGCGTTGCTGATCTTGGCGGCGGGTTGGGACATAGGACTGAACTCTTGGTTTGTGATTGTGGGGGTGGCTTTCCTCGGGGCGTAATTTGCGCAGAGGAGGGGGGACGATTCAAGCCGTATGGGAGGGGCAGACCCCCGCGCGGCGTGCAACGCGAAACCGCCGGCAAGCGGAGGCTTGCCGGCGGCCAGGGGACCAAAGAATGTTCGAATTTCATCGCTGGTTGAGCCGCTCCACATCCTGCTTCAGCAGGTAGATCGAGACCGCGAGCAGCACGACGTCCTTCAGCAGGAATGGGACATTGCCCGCCATCGCCGGAAATCCCGCGGCCGGATCCCAGCCGTTCGGCATGAACGGGATGATGGTGACGGTCCCGACGAAGGTCGCCACCGATCCCAGGGCGCCGAGCACGCCGAGCCGCTTGTTCCAGAAGCCCGCAAAGATCAGCGCACCGAAGGTCCATTCGGCGACGCCCAGGAACCAGCTCGCGCCGCGCACGCCGAATGCCGGATAGAGCCACCAGATCAGCGGTCCGTGCTCGATGAACGGGACCAGCACCTTTGCTTCGTACGCCCACCACTTCTGGTAGCCGAACAGCAGGAACATGATCACCATCGAGGCGCGGACCAGGTGGTAATCGAGATCGTCGGCAAGCAGGCCGGACCGGCGCAAGATGGCGACGATTGGATCGAGCGCAGTGTCGATCAGCGTGTTCATGGTCGTAATCCTCCAAATGATATCCGGTCTGGGCCGTCGCGCTACGCGACGGCCGGGAAGTCGATGTCGGTGTCGTTGATGCGGTTGAAGACGTTGGTGAAGACGGTCGTCGCGAAAGCGAGACTGATCTCCACCAGCTGCGCGTCGGTGTAGCCGGCCGCCCGGATCGCCGCGAACTCCTCGTCGCTGACGGTGCCGCTCGTGGCCACGAGCTTGCGGACGAAGCGGATCAGCGCATCGCGCTGGGCATCGCCGGTCGGCTCGCCGTCGCGGATATGCTGCAGCTCATCGGGCTTCAAGCCGGACATCTTGCCGAGCAGGCTGTGCGCGGCCACGCAGTAGTCACAGCCGGCGACGCTGCTGATCGTGAGCTTGATGGTCTCCTGATCGCGCTTGCTCAGTGTGCCCGAGGCGAGCACGGCGTCGGCGGCGAGCACGGCCTTCAGCGCGGCAGGCCCATGCGCGCCGATCGCCGCGAAGGTGTTCGGCACCTTGCCGACGGCCTTCTTGATCTGGGCATAGACCTCGGCGGTCGCGCCGGTGGCGGATTCAATCGTGGGGACTGAAAGACGGGACATGGTTCTCTCCGGGGTTGGGGTTGAGCAACGATTGCGGATTGAACTTAGGAGCCCGTTCTGAGACATTTAATGCCGAAAAATACTGATTATATGCTCCATCGTCTCATTTCGGGTGCCTGCAGGCCGGCGCAAGAACGGCCGGCCTTCGGGACGAAGGCGGTTCAATGCAGATGCGGTCTGCGTCGGATCGCTAGGACGCGGCGCTCTGGATCAGGATGTCATGGATCACATCGAACACGCGCACGCCGAGCTCGCCCGGCATCGGCGCAATCCATGGCGAGGCCTGCAGCGTGGTCTGCGCATCGGCGAGGCCCTGCTGCCAGCGCCGCGCCATCGTCGGGCGGCTGAACTCGAAGTCCTTCAACGAGCCCTGCGGGTCGTCCGGACGGTAGATCAGATGCACGATGTCCATCGTGGTGACGCAGCCGTGCGCGTAGAGCTGCTTGGCCTGCTCGGTCGCCGCAAGCTCGGGCGGCAGCAGCTTGTGCAACTCGTTGATGGCGTGGCGCACGTCGTGCCGCTGGCGCAGCGTCGCGGTGGCAAGCCGCGTCCGGCTGGAATAGCGGATGTCTTTCTCGCGCTCGGCGACCTCGTCGAGATTGGTTGGCCTTCGGCGCGCGCGTGCGGGAAACAGGTCGACCTGGAAGATCACGCGGCTCCTCCGCGGATAGTAGTCGACCATGTATTGCAGCGGCGTGTTCGAGAACAGGCCGCCGTCCCAATACTGCTCGCCGTCGATCTCGATCGGCGGAAAGCCCGGCGGCAGCGCGCCGCTCGCCATGACGTGCTCCGGGCGGATCGCCATGTCGTGGCTGTCGAAATAGCTGAAGTCGCCGCTCTCGAGATTGACGGCTCCGACGCTCAGCCGCATCTCCTTGCCGGAGTTGATGCGATCGAAGTCGACGAGCCGCTCCAGCGTCGCCTTCAGCGCCTTTGTCGAGTAGTAGCTGACGCTGTTGCCGGACGACTGCCAGCTCTGCAGCGGGCTGAAGAAGCCGGGCTGGCCGAACGCCACCGCCATAGCGGCGCTGGTCCAGCGCTGCCAGGCGCCGAACACGCCGCTCGCCTGCGGCCACAACTCGGTGGGTGCGGTGATGTCCTCCCAGAAGCGGCGCAGGCGAGGCACGCGATCCTTCGGCGCATTGCCGGCGATGATCGCCGCGTTGATCGCGCCGATCGAGATGCCGGCGACCCAGTCCGGGCAGTATTCCGAGGACGCCAGCGCCTCGTACACGCCGGCCTGATAGCTGCCGAGTGCGCCGCCGCCCTGCAGCACCAGGCCGACCTTCTTGTCGTAGGACGCCGGGCGCGCCGGCGCGATGCCTTCGGTCATGAACGCTTCTCCGCAAGGTGCCGATACCAGTTGCTCGCCGCATCCCGACCCGTCAAGGCGGCGGATTCCGGATGACGTATTTGTGTCGGCGGCGAAGCGAAAACGGCAGCGTCGTGTCCGACGCTGCCGTTCCGGCTGCGGTTTCGTGGGGACGCCGCGAATGCCTAACAGCGGCAGATGATCAGCGACTGGTCGATCACCTTGTCGCGCAGCCGTTGTTCGCGCTCGCGTGTCGCAAAGCCTTCGTCTTGCGGCGCGTCGGCGCGCCGCGGCTGCCGGTGACCGACCGGCGCAAGCCAGGGCCGCTGCGACGTCAGCACGCTCGCGTTCTGCTCCGCTCGTGCCGCTATCGGCGATAACAAGCCGGACAAGGCAACGGCTGCAGCAACTAGGGCCGCGGATGCAAAGCTCGTATGAGTCAGACGAGTCATGATGGTCACTCCTTGATTTTCGTTGAGCAACGGCTCTCCAAAAAAGCACCGCCGTCCCCACCCACGCCCGCTGGCTGGGGGGCTCTTGTCGGGCGTTTCCGGCCCGGAGAGAAAATGTCGGCCGGAGCGAGGACGGCGGCTTCTCTGCCCCAAGCGCCGAACTCATCCTTCAACGATGCGGATGAGGCGACAGGGCCGATATCGGCTGCGGGCGTCAGCTCGCTATTCCGGCTGACCATGCTCGTACATGCAGCTTCGATAGATCGAAGTCGGCGTGTTCATCTGGTAGTAGCTCTTGAACCGCTCGATGCGCGCGTTGCATTCGTGCAGCGCCCGGACACGTTCGGGCGATACGCTGAGGCCGGCTTCACCCGCCTGCGCCCGCGCCTGATCCGTGCGGCTCTTCGCCTGGACCGGGTTCGCGCCGCCGGTCACCGCGGCGGCCAGAGCCAGCATCACAATCAACTTCTTCATGGGGTCACTCCTTGGTTCGCGTTTGCGAGTGGGATGACCTTACGGGCCGGTTCTGAGACCTTGAATGTTATGAATGATCGTTTATATGCTCAATCGTCTCATATCGAGGGTGCCTTCATGCCGGCGCTGGATTGGCTCAGCCGACTGTTCGAGATGATGCCGGTGCGCGGCCGGCTCGACATCCGCTGCCTCTATGGCGCGCCGTGGCGCATCGAGCAGGGGCCGGGCGGGACCAACGAAATCCCCTATCACGCGATCCTCGCCGGCTCCGCGCTGCTCGACGATCCGGCCGGCGGCCGGCCGGTCGAGCTGAACGCCGGCGACATCCTGCTGCTGCCGGCCAATCCGCGGCACGTGCTGCATGATCCGGGCGGCAAGCGGCCCGCGCCGGCGCGAAAACGCGACAGCCTCAATTTCATCGTCAGCGAGAACGCCGGCAAAGGCGAACGGCTCGACATGCTGTGCGGCCACTTCGTCATTCCGGCGCCGCACGATCGCCTGCTGCGCAGCTATCTGCCGCCGCGTCTGGTCGTGCATGCCGGCGGCGCCGGACCGAACCGCTCCGCGACGGCCGAGCAGCTGATCGGCCTGGTCTCGCTGATGCGGGCTGAGTCGGCTGACGATCATCTCGGCGGCCGGGCGATGCTGAACGCGCTGTCGGCTGCGATGTTCGCGCTGGTGCTGCGGCTGGCGAGCGAATCCGACGAGGCGCCGACGGGGCTTCTCGCGCTCGCCGGTCATCCGCGGCTCGCGCCCGCGCTGGCGGCACTGTTCAACGAGCCGGCGCGGCCGTGGTCGCTGCCGGAGCTGGCGCGGCTCTGCAACATGTCGCGCGCGACGCTGGCGCGCCAGTTCCAGGAAAAGCTCGGCCGGTCCGCCAGCGAGCTTCTCACCGACATCCGCATGGCGCTGGCGGCCAACGAGCTGAAGAAGCCTTCGATGTCCACTGGCGCAGTGGCGGATGCGGTGGGCTATCAGTCCGAAGCGGCGTTCCAGCGTGCCTTTAAGAGCCACATGGGCGTCACGCCGGCGCAGTGGCGGAAAGCGCAGCAGGCCTCGGGCGCCGATCTCCTGACCATGCCCGGGCCTCCCCCGGAGGGCGCGCCCGGGACATGAGACTGCTTTACGCCGGCACCGTCTCCGCGGCCGGCACGCGCTTCACCTGATGGGCCTGCAGCCGCGGCAGCACGTCCCGGCCGAAGCGGCGGATCTGCTCCAGGAACACGTCATGCGCCATGGCGCCGACGTTCATGTTGAGGAGCAGGGTGTTCGCGCCCATGCGCTCGGCGCCGGCGATCAGGTTGTCGGCGACCTCCTTGGGCGAGCCCCAGGACAGCTCGCCGGACGTAATCTTGCGCTCGATGTCGGCCATCGTGGTCTTCTGCATGCCCTCGCGGTCGACGCCGACGCCGACCCGGTTCTCGGGCTTGATGTGGTCCATCGACGACGTCGAAAGATAGCCGGTGCCCTTCGCGGACGACGCCTTTTCCAACGATCCATGGTGCCAGAGCGTGTGCACGAAATAGAGATAGAACGGGCTGTACTCCTTGATCGCGGTCTCGCGGTCCTTCGCCACATAGGCGTCGGTGAAGAAGCACATGTGCTCCGGCGTGATCTTGTTGCCGTGCGCGTGAAGCTGCTTGGCGTAATACGCCACGATGTCCTGCGTCAGCCCGCGGTGATGATCGGGGATCACCGCGCTGAAGTTATGCTTGCCGGCCCATTCGATCGTTTCCTTGGAGCCGGTGAACGGCACCCACACCGGCGGATGCGGCTGCGTGTAGGGCCGCGGCCAGATCGCGATGTCCTTGTAGGACCAGAACTTGCCCTCGTAGGAGAACTTCGGCTCGGTCCAGGCCTTCAGGATGATGTCGACCGCTTCCTCGAAGCGCGCCCGGGACTCGCCCATCGATATCCCATAGACGTTGTACTCGCGCGGCACGCCGCGGGCGAAGCCGGAAAGGATGCGGCCGCGCGACATGGTGTCGGCCATCGCCAGCTCTTCGGCGATGCGCAGCGGATTGTGCAGCGGCACGAGATTGCCGAGCATCAGGAACTTGAGCTTCTTGGTGCGCTGCGCCCCGACCGCCGCCATCATGTTGGGCGAGTTCATCAGCCCGTGTGGCGTGGTGTGGTGCTCGTTGAGCCCGACGCCGTCGAAGCCGAGCTTGTCCATCTCCTCCCAGGCCTGCAGATGCTGCTCATAGGTCTGCGCCGCGACCTCGCGATCGTAGTGATCGCTCGGCAGCGGATAGGGCAGGTACTTGGTCTCTTTGTACTGATCGAAGTGCTTGCCGTAGGGCAGCAGGTCGAAGATGAACACTTTCATTGTCGGTTCCTGAGCTTTGAAGTCCTGGGCGTTGAGGTCCGGGGACGTCGCAGTCTGTTAGCCGCGCGGCTTCTTGATCTCTTCGGCGGAGTTGATCGTGGCATGCAAGTTCCGTGCATATTCCACGGCGCCCGCGACCGGCATGTCAGGGCCGGTGCGGACGTATTCCTTGGCGCTGGTCAGCGAAATCCGCGGCGCCTTCAGCATCGCTCCGGTGAGCTTGTCGACATGGCTGTCGAGCTGCGCCGCCGGCACCACGTCGCTGACGATGCCGTAGGACAGCGCGCGCTCGGGCGTCACCTCGAACATCGAATAGACCAGGTACGCCATCGCCTTCCTCGGCACGCGGTCGACGAAGGACGACATCACCATGGTCGGCATGATCTGGTGCGCCATCTCGGGCACCGAGAAGCTCGCTTTGTCGCTTGCGATCGTGATGTCGCAGGCCGCAGCGATCGCGCAGCCGAAGCCGTGCGCGCCGCCCTGCACCACGGCGATGATCGGGATCGGGCAGTTGCGCATCGCGCCGTAGGCGTCGAACACCACGTCGGAGAAATTCCGCCGCGTGTAGGCGGTCGGCTCGACCGGAGGCCTGGCGCCCATGCCGGCGCGACCGACGCAGAAGTCCTTGCCGGCGCCGCGCAGCACCACGATGTCGGAGGTCTTGCCGGCCTCGTTGATCATCTTGGTGAGCCGGATGACCATGTCGTCGGTCACCGCATTGCCGCGATCGGGCGCGTTGAGCGTGATGCGGAGGATAGGTCCGTCCTGTTTCACCAGAATGTCGTCAGCCATTTCTTTCTCCCGTTAAACTCTATCGGCCACACGAACGGTGCGCTCCCTCTCCCCCATAGCCCGTCGAAGACGGGCGTGAACGCCCTCTCGGGGAGAGGGTAGGGGTGAGGGGGCCTCAGTCTCTCGATAGACCGTAACCCCTCACCCGCCTCGCTTCGCTCGGCGACCTCTCCCTATGGGAGAGGTGAACCGTGTCCGCTGCTGCCGTGTGCCTTCATTGCCGAATTCGATAAACCTTTTCTGTCCTGGATCGCCCGCCACACCCGCTCGGCGGTCAGCGGCATTTCCAGATGCATCACGCCGTATTCCGATAGCGCATCGACCACCGCGTTGACCACCACCGCCAGCGCAGGGGTGGTTCCGCCTTCGCCGCCGCCACGCACGCCCAACGGGTTGCCCGGCGCCAGCGTCTCGCTCAGCTCGGTGTCGAAGGAGGGCAGCATGTGGGCCCGCGGCATGGCGTAGTCCATCATCGAGCCGGCCAGCAGCTGCCCGCTTTCCGGGTCGTAATGGGAATGCTCCCACATCGCCTGGCCGACGCCCTGCACGATGCCGCCATGGGTCTGGCCGTGGAGAATGAGCGGATTGACGGCCCGGCCGACGTCGTCGATCGCGGTGTAGCGCACGATCTCGGTCTTGCCGGTGTCCGGATCGACCTCGACCTCGCAGACCGCGCAGCCGAACGGAAAGCCCGCGATCAGAATGAGATCGTCGCAATCCGCGGCGAGCGGCCCGCGCAGGTCCTCCGGCAGGTCGCCGCGCTCGCGCGCCGCCTTCGCGACCTCGAACAACCCTATCGAGCGGTCGGTGCCGGTCACGGTGAAGCGGCCGTCGCGGAATGCGATGTCGGCTGAGTCGGCCTCCATCACGTGGCCGGCGATCCTGGTGGCCTTGGCGATGACGGCCTGCGAGGCCTTGCCCATCACCACGCCGCCCATGCGCATCGAGCGCGCCGAATGCGAGCCGCCGCCGACCGGCACGATGTCGGTGTCACCTTGAATGAGCCGGATGCTGTCCACGTCGACGCCGAGCCATTCGCCGATGCACTGCGCGAAGCTGGTCTCATGGCCCTGGCCGCTCGACAGCGTGCCGACCGTGACGTCGACGCGGCCCTCGGGCTTGACGTCGACCTTGGCATATTCGCGCGGCGCGCCGCTGGTCGACTCGATGTAGTTCGCAAGCCCGATGCCGCGGAGCTTGCGGTTGCGCCTGCTCTCGCGCTTGCGCGCGCCGAAACCTTTCCAGTCGGCAAGCTCCAGCGTCCGGTCCATGACCTTGGCGTAATCGCCGGAGTCGTAGGTCATGCCGAGCGGGTTGGGATAGGGCTGCGCCGAGGGCGGAATGAGATTGCGCCGCCGCAGGGCCACACGGTCGATGCCCAATTGCCGGGCCGCGATGTCGATGACGCGCTCGACCGCGAACATCGCCTCGGGCCGGCCGGCGCTGCGATAGGGACTGGTCGGCACCGTGTTGGTGAGGACCGCGCGCGAGCGGATATGTGCGGTCGGCACCCGATACACCGAGGTTAAGAGCTCGCTGCACTTCACCAGCGGCACGAACATCACGCTGTGCGCGCCGACGTTCAGGATCACCTCGCCGCGCACCGCGAGGAATTTGCCTTGCCGATCGAGCGCAAGCTCGAGCGTGATCGCCTGGTCGCGGCCCTGATAGTCGCTGGCGAAGGCTTCCGAGCGCTCGCAGGTCCATTTCACCGGACGGCGGAGGCGCTTCGCCGCCCACACCACCAGCGCGAACTCCGGGTAGAAGGCATTGCGCGTGCCGTAGTTGCCGCCGACGTCGCCGCATTCGACGCGCACGTCCGCGGGCGGCACGCCGAGGACGCCGGCCAGCTCGGCCTTCTGCCGCACCACGCCGCCGGAGCCGGCATGCAGCGTGTATTTCTTCGCCACGGGATCATAGACGCCGACCGCGGCGCGCAGATCGAGCGGCACGCCGGTGACGCGCTGCACGGCGGTGGTGAAGCGGGCGATATGCGCGGCCCTGGTAAAGGCTGCTTCGGTCTCGGCGACATTGCCGACATCCGCATCGATGCAGACATTGCCGACCTTGTCGTAAAGCCGCGGCGCCTGCGCCTGGACCGCTGCGCGGCCCGCGATCACCGGGGGCAGCGGCTCGTACTCGACCTCGATTTTTTCCGCGGCGTCCTTCGCCTGCGCCACGGTCTCGGCCACCACCATCGCGACCTGCTGGCCGACGTAACGCACCCGGTCGGTGGGAAGAAGGTGTTGCGGCGCGTAACCGTGGGGCGTGCCGTCGCGGTTGACCAAAAGAATATCCGCCGGCGGCTTCATCGGCAGTGTCGTGTGCGGAATGTCCTTCAGCCCATCGGCCTCGGCGTCCGCGCCGGTGAGCACCGCGAGCACGCCCGGCATCGCCTGCGCGGCGTCGGTCTGGATGGAGCGAATTCGTGCATGGGCATGGGGCGAGCGCAGCACGAAGGCGTAGGCCTGGCCCGGAAGCGTGACGTCGTCGCTGAACCGGCCGCCGCCGGTGAGCAGGCGCAGGTCTTCCTTGCGGCGGAGCGGTTGTCCGATGGATTGCGGCATGGTTTCTGCGACTGGCGGAGAGGGCCGCCGCTTATAGCCTTGGCGGCCCGTCCCGGCCAATGGACCAGGCTATGCATCCGTGCTGGATGCCGGAAAAATGCTCACACGTTCAAAGCATTGAAGCGCACCAAGCTCCGCCCTATGCTCCCGCCTTCGTTTTGCGATGAGGCAAATCCAACGGGGATCGACAGTCCTTATTATGAAGCCCGCCCCGTTCCAGTATCACGCGCCCAAGACCGTCGACGAAACCCTCGCGCTGCTTGCCGAATTTGCCGATGACGACGGCCGCGTCATCGCCGGTGGCCAGAGCCTGGTGCCGACCATGGCGTTCCGGCTCGCGAAACCCAAGCATCTCGTCGACATCAACGGCGTCAGCGAGTTGAACTATCTGGAGATCAAGGACGGCAAGCTGCACATCGGCGCGGGTACGCGCCACTCCGCCTTCGAGAAGCCGGTCGACGACGGTCCGCTCGGGTGGCTGCTCGCCGAAGTGGTCAAGCACATCGCACACCAGCCCATCCGCACCCGCGGCACCTTCTGCGGCAGCATTGCCCATGCCGATCCTGCTTCGGAATGGTGCACGGTCGCGGCCGCGCTCGACGCCGAGATGCTGTGCGAAAGCAAGAGAAGCGGCGCCCGGCTGGTTACGGCCCGCGACTTCTTCAAGAGCATCATGACCACGGCGCTGCGTGAGGACGAACTGCTCACCGAGGTGCGGCTGCCGATCCTGCCCCAGGATACCTACGCGGGCTTTGCCGAGTTCAGCCGCCGCGGCGGCGACTACGGCATCGCCATGGCGGTCGCGACCTACCGGCTCAAAGGCGGCATCATGAGCGACATGCGGATCGCGGTCGGCGGCGCCGAGGCCGCGCCGCGCCGCGTCACGGAGGCGGAGCGCACGCTGATCGGAAGGCCGCCGAACCTCGGCACCTTCCAGGCCGCCGCGCATGCCGCCGCCAAGGCGATGGATCCGCTCGAGGACGACAACATCAGCGCCGATTATCGGCTTGGCATCGTGCGCACCATGGTGACCCGCGCGCTGCAGAACGCCAATCCTGCGAGTGCCGCCGAATGAACAACGCCCCGCGCCCCTCGGTCTGGATCGGCAAGCCGGTCGAGCGCGTTGAAGACCCGCCGCTGGTGACGGGCCGCGGGCGCTTTGCCGGCGACATCAACTTCGCGCGTCAGCTTCACATGCGCGTGGTGCGTTCGAACCACGCCCATGCCAACATCAAGTCGATCTACACAGACGCGGCGCGCGACGTGCCGGGCGTGGTCGCAGTGTGGACCGCGGACGACATCGCCGACGTGCCGCCGATCGATTTCCGCGAAGGCCCCATCGAGAAGCTCGCGCCTTATCGTCAGCCGGTGCTGGCGCAGCACACGGTGCGCTATGTCGGCGAGCCGGTCGCGGTGGTGTTCGCCGAGGACCCTTATATCGCCGAGGACGCCGGCGATCTCGTCACCATGGAGGTCGAAGAACTGCCGGTGCTGCTCGACGCCCGCGACGATCCCGGCGAGTTCTCGTTCGCCCGCGACACCGAGGCGGCGATCCTGCACCAGGGCTATGGCGACGTCGAAGCGGTGTTCAAGAGCGCGGCGCATATCGTCGAGTTGAAGCTGACCAGCGGCCGGCACTCCGGCGTGCCCTTGGAGACCCGCGGCGCGATCGGCCGCTACGATGCCGCGCACGACATTGTCGAACTGCACGGCGCCGCCAAGGTGCCGCATCGGAACAAGGAGCTGATCGCGCGCATGCTCAACCGCGCGCCGTCCTCGGTGCAGTGCTTCGAGTCTCACGTCGGCGGTGGTTTCGGCATCCGCGGCGAGATCTATCCCGAGGACATCCTGGTCTGTGTCGCCGCCATGCGCTTCGAGCGGCCGGTGAAGTGGATCGAGGACCGGCGCGAGCACCTGATCGCTGCCAATCATTCGCGCAACCAGCACCATCATATTCGCGCCGCAGTCACCGACGACGGCGAGATTCTCGCCATCGACGACGAGATCTTCCACGACAACGGCGCTTATGTCCGCACGCACGCGACGCGCGTCGCGATGATGACCTGTGGCATCCTGCCGGGGCCCTATCGCATCCCCGGCGCCTACCGGGCGAAGTGCCATTTCCGTCTGACCAACAAGACGCCGGCCGCGACCTATCGGGCGCCGGGGCGGTTCGAGACGACTTTCGTGCGCGAGCGGCTGGTCGACGCCATCGCGCATCAGCTCAAGCTCGATCCGATGCATGTGCGCCGCCGTAATGCCGTCACCGTCGATGAGATGCCGTTCAAGCGGCCGCTCGAAGCACTCGGCGAGGAGATTCATTTCGACTGCGGCGACTACCACAAGCTGCTCGACACCACGCTGGCCTATGTCGACTGGCCGAAGCTCAACGAGGAGCTTGCGGCGCGGCGCGAGGCCGGTGAAATGGTCGGTATCGGGCTTGCGATGTTCGTCGAGAAGTCAGGGCTCGGCCCCGCCGATGGCGTGCGCATCCAGGTCGACACCTCCGGCTTCGTCGAGGTCATCACCGGCGGCGCCTCGATCGGCCAGGGCTTCGAGACCGTGATGGCGCAGGTCGCGGCCGAATTCCTCGGCACCGACTACAAGAAAATGCGCGTCATTCACGGCCAGACCGACCGGATCGAGCACGGCATCGGCGCGCATGCGTCGCGCGCCACGGTGATGACCGCGTCGGCTACGCGCGTCGCCGCGTTGAATGTGCGCAAGAAGGCGCTCGATATGGCGGCCGAGCTGCTGCAGGCGCCGGCCGACACGCTCGACATCGTCAACGGCGAGGTGGTGATCGCCGGCCGCAAGGGCGGCCCGTCGGTCACGCTCGGCAAGATTGCCGAAGCGCTCGGCCCGAGCTCGAAGCTTCGCGGCGACCGCGAGCCGGGGCTGTCGGCCGACGGCTGGTTCTATGTCGACCACCAGGTCTATCCGTACGGCAACCATCTCGCGGTGGTGAAGGTCGATCCCGACACCGGCGGCGTGAAGGTGCTGCGTTATGTCGTGAGCTATGACATCGGCCGCGCGCTCAATCCCATGCTGGTCAAGGGTCAGATCGCCGGCGGCTTCGCGCAGGGGCTCGGCGGCGCGCTGATGGAGGAGTTCACCTACAACCAGCGCGGCGATCCGCTGTCGTCGACCTTCGGCGACTACCTCCTGCCGACCGTCAAGGAGGTACCGGACATCGAGATCGTTCTGACGGAGGATTACCCGTCGCCGCTCAATCCGCTAGGCATCAAGGGCGCCGGCGAGAGCGGCGTGAACGCTGTCGGCGCCGCAATCGCGTCGGCCATCGACGATGCCATTGGAATTCCGGGGGCCATCACCGAATTGCCGGTGACACCGCAGAGGCTGAAAGCGATCATCGACGGCAAGCGATAGCGGCCGGTTGGGGAGGAGCATTTCATGATGGTTCGAGGTTTTTTCCGCGCGGCGGTCGTCTGCGCGGCGGTTGTTGCGTTGGCCGGTCCGGCACGCGCGCAGTCACAATCGGCGCAGTCGAAACCCGCTCCGCATATCGAATATGTCGAGATCGTTTCGGCGGGCTTCGGAGGGCCGGGCGAAGCCGTGAAGCGCGGCAAGTTCCGTGAGAAGTTTTTCAACCGCACCATGCTGCGGACCGGCGTGACGGTCGGCACCACGTTCACGATGGCGGTCCGTCCGGTCGGCCAGCCGGACGGCGCCGAGGTCGCGCTGCGCTTCGTGTGGCGGACGCCGCGGCCCGGCATCAAGGATGCCAAGACCGGCAAGGTCTCGCGCGAGATCACCGAGGACGTCACGGCGAAGCTCGGCCAGGAGATTTCGAAGACATTCGAGTTCCGGACCGAAGAACAGATCATCAAGGGCACCTGGCGTGCCGAGGTGTGGAACGGCCGCCGCAAGATCGCAACGCGGCGTTTCGCGATCCGTTAGTGCGCTAACAATCCGATGGGCTATACTCCCGGTTTCCCTGGGACTGGACCATCGCCATGAACACCAACGTCGATCCGCGCGCTGCCGCCGCCAAATCCAACGCTCCGAAGCAGGACCTGCGCGCCTGGCTCGCCGAGATGGAGGCGGCCGGCGAGGTGACGCATATTTCGGGCGCCGAGCGCGAGCGCGAGATCGGCGGCATCGTCGACATCTTCCAGCGCAAGATCGGCAATCCGCTGGTGCTGTTCGACGACATCCCGGGCTATCCCAAGGGCCATCGCATCCTCGCGAACCTTCTGACGTCGATTCGCCGCATCAACATGACGATGGGCAATCCGGCCGACTGCACCGAGATCGAGCTGGTGCGGCATTGGCGGAAGTACATGAAAGAGGCCAAGGCCATTCCGCCGGTGGAGGTCGCGAGCGGCGCGCTGCTCGAGAACGTCAAGACCGGCGACGATATCGACCTGTTCAAGATTCCCGTGCCGCGCTGGCACGAGCACGACGGCGGCTACTACATCGGCACCGGCGACATGGTGATCATGCGCGATCCGGATACCGGCTGGATCAACTACGGCGCCTATCGGGTACAGGCCCACGACAAGAAGATCGCCACCGTGATGTGCTCCAAGGGCAAGCACGGCGACATGATCCAGAAGAAGTATCACGAGCGCGGGCTGCCGTGCCCGGTCGCGGTGGTGTGCGGCATGCACCCGGCGCTGTTCATGATCGCGGGCCTGGAAATTCCGCACGGCAAGAACGAATACGACGCGGCGGGCGGGCTGCTGGGCGAGCCCGTGCAGGTGATCAAGGGACCGAAGACGGGGCTGCCGATCCCGGCGCATGCCGAGATCGCCTTCGAGGGCTTCATCCATCCCAACGACAAGATCGACGAGGGCCCGCTCGGCGAGTGGACCGGCTATTACGCCGGCGGCCTGAAGAAGGAGCCGGTGATCCGCATCGAAACGATGATGTATCGCGACGATCCGATCCTGCTCGGCGCGATCCCGGGCATCCCGCCGGACGACGACTCGTTCTATCGCGGCTCGTACCGCTCGGGCGCGGTGTGGAATCAGCTGGAAGCCGCGGGCGTGCCGGAGGTGAAGGGCGTGTGGTCGCACGCGGCCGGCGGCAGCAGGCTGTGGCTCACGGTCTCGATCAAGCAGATGTATGCCGGCCACGCCAAGCAGGCCGGCCTGATCGCGTCGCAGTGCCACGCCGGCGCTTACGTCAACCGCTTCGTCGTGGTGGTGGACGAGGACATCGACCCCGCCAACATGGACAAGGTGATCTGGGCGATGTGCACGCGCTGCGATCCGCGCGAGGGCATGGAGATCCTGCGCGGCTGCTGGTCGTCGGCGCTCGATCCGATGGCCTATTCGGAAACCGATCCGCGCAACGCCCGCGTCGTCATCGACGCCTGCAAGCCGTTCACCCGCCGCGACACCTTCCCGATCGTGGTGCGGGCCAGCAACGAGGTCGAGGAGCTGGTGCGCGGCAAGTTCGGCGCGTTTTTGCCGAAATGAGGACCCGAACTTGAACGAGAAGCTCGACCTGACGCTGAACATCAACGGCCGCGACCATGCGGTGCGCGTCGAGCCGCGCAAGACGCTGGTCGACACCATCCGTGACGATTGCGGGCTCACCGGCACGCATATCGGCTGCGAGCACGGCTTCTGCGGCGCCTGCACGGTGATCGTGAACGGCGAGGCGGTTCGTTCTTGCCTGATGTTCGCCGTACAGGCGCAGGGCAAGCCGATCCGCACCGTCGAGGGCCTGGCCAGGAACGGCGTGCTGCATCCGCTGCAGCGCGCCTTCATGGCGCATCATGGCCTGCAGTGCGGCTTCTGCACGCCGGGCTTTCTGATGCTGACCGCGAGCGCCTTGGAGAAGAACCCGCACATCACCGACGAGGAGCTGATCGACGTGCTCTCCTCCAACTTGTGCCGCTGCACCGGTTATCAGGGCATCATCCGCGCCGTGCATGCGGCGCGCGACGAGATGCGGCCGCCGGTCGTGGAAGCGCCGCCCGCCGAGATCGATCCGTCGCACGAGACGTCGCAGGACGCGGAACCCGCCGAGCCGGAGACGCTCGGCCGTTAAGTTGCGGCGTATGCCACGCGGCCGGCCTTCGCCCAGTCCGGCGGCGTCCTGGCCCAGCGCTTGAGGAATTCGAGAAACCGTCGCGTCCGCTCCGGCAGATGCTCGCGGGTCGGATAGACCACGTAGATGTCGAGCTCGAGCGGCTCGTAGCCCGGCAGCACCGCGATCAGGCGTTTCGCCGCAAGGTCCTCCGACACCATGTAATACGGGTGCATCGCGATGCCGTGACCGAGCAGCGCGGCCTGCTTCAGCGCCTCGCCGAAGTTCGACGCGACGCTGCCCTTCACCCGCACCGACACCTCGCCGGCCGTGTGCGAGAAGCGCCAGATGTTGGTCGGCGACTTCAGCGCGTGCACGAGACAGTTGTGGTTGGCGAGATCGGCCGGCGTTTTCGGCGTGCCGTGCTGCGTCAGATACGCCTTCGACGCCACCAGCACCTGCGGCGCCTTGGTGAGCGGCACCGAGATGTGGCCGCCGTCTTCCGGCGCAGGCCCGATGCGCAGCGACAGGTCGAGGCCCTGCGTGATCAGGTTGGCGCTGCCGTCGTCGAGCATCAGCGTCACGCGGATGTCCGGATAGCGCTCGGCAAAGCGCGTCACCAACGGCAGCAGGTGATGCGTGCCGAATGACGGCGGCGTGCCGACGCGCACCACGCCGCGCGGCGTCTCGGTGAGCTCGCGCGCATCCGCGCCGATCGCCTCGTAGCCGTCGAGCAGGAGCTGGGCCTGCGCCAGCGCATGCGCGCCGGCCTCGGTCAGCCCGACATGCTTGGTGGTGCGGTTGAGAAGCTTGGCGCCGAGCGACTGCTCGAGCCAGGCGACGTGCTTGGTGGCGGTGGCCTTCGACATGCCGAGCCGCCGCGCCGCGCCGGTGAAGCTGCCGTCGCGCGCGACCTCGACGAACACCTCGATGCAGCGCAGCCGATCCACGTCGTTCGCCCCGGTTTCCGGAATCGAAACAGTCAATTTGCCAGATCGCGGATTGGCGGGCTCGAAATCCCGGACCAAACTGCGAGCCAGGAAACAATAGCAAAACAATAGCACGAACGAAGCGCGGTCCGGGAGGAACACATGAAGCACGCACTCGGTGCATTGTTCTGCGTTGCGCTCTACGCGGCTGGTCTATCGGCGAATGCCGCGGCGCAAACCGCCGCCGACAAATATCCGGACAAGCCGATCAGGATCATCGTGCCGTTCGCGGCGGGCGGCTCGACCGACATCATCGCCCGCGTGATCGGCCAGAAGATGACCGAGCATTGGGGCCAGAGCGTCGTGGTCGAGTCGCGGCCGGGGGCCGCCACCATCATCGGCACCCAGGCCGCGGCCAAGGCGGATCCAGACGGTTACACCTTGATCATCGTGGTCAGCAATCACGCCACCAATCCGTCGCTGCAGGACAAGATGCCTTATGACGGACTGGCCGACTTCGAGTTCGTCAGCATGCTGACCCGGATTCCGATCGTGCCTTACACCAATCCGAAGTTCGAGCCGGGCAACATCAAGGAGCTGATCGCGGCTGCGAAAGCAAAGCCCGGCAGCATCAGCTTCGGCTCGGCCGGGCCCGGCAGCATGACGCATCTGGTCGCCGAGATGCTGAAGCTCACGTCCGGCATCGAGATGACGCATGTGGTCTATCGCGGCGGCACGCCTGCGATGAACGACGTGCTGGCCGGGCAGATCCCGATGACGTTCGCGACCGTGGTGCAAGCGCTGCCGCAATATCAGGGAGGTCTGATGCGCGCGCTCGGCGTTACGGCCGAGCAGCGCTATCCGGCGCTCCCCAACGTGCCGACGTTCCGGGAGCAGGGCGTCGATCTGGTCGCGTCCGAGTGGTACGCGCTGCTGGCGCCGGCCAAGACGCCGCGGCCGATCGTCGACAAGCTCAACGCCGAGCTGCGAAGGATCTTTGCAATCCCCAATCTCAGCGACCGGCTGTCGTCGATCGAGCTTGCCGCGTCGACTCCGGAGGAGGCGCGCGACTTCATCAAGAGCGAAACGGTCCGCTGGGCGCCGGTGATCAAGAAGCTCGGGTTGAAGGCGGAGTAGGGCTTCGTGGCTATTGTTCGCAGAGCCTACGGCATCGGCGGTCTCATCCCTCCCCTCGCGGGGAGGGAGGGCACCGCCCGGGTTGCTCCCAAGCGAATCCCGCTACAGCTCCGACTCGATCGCCTTCAGCAGCTTGAAGCGCATCGCGCCGTCGTTGCCCTTGAGCGCGATCACGAAGCGGATCCGGCCGTGGCTCGCGGTGTTGGCGTAGCCCGCCAGCGTCCGGACGCCTTCCAGCGTGCCGGTCTTGTACGAGGCCTCCTTGTCGGCCTTGAGCAGTCCCATGTGGGGCGCGAACAGGTTGAGCGCCTTGGCAAGCCCGCGCGCCGTGAAGTGGTTGCCGCGGCTGAGCCCCGAGCCCTCCTCCAGATAGATGGAGTCGGCCAGGCCGTTCGCGGCGAGAAACTTGCGCGCGACCTGCAGCGACTTGTCCAGGCTGACGGGACCGCCGAGGCTTTTCGCGCCGATCTCCAGGAAGATCTGATTGGCGATGTAGTTGTTCGAGCCGAGCAGGAGCTCGCGGAGCACCTCGGAAAGCGCGCGCGACTGCTTGTGAACGTAGACCGGCTCGAGCCCGGCGGGCACCGCACCGGTGGTGATCTTGCCGGTCACGCTGCCGCCGGCCTGCTTGATGAAGGCTGCGAGCAGCTCGCCGGCGTATTGCAGGCTCAGCTTGGGCTCCTGGTTCAGGCTGATGCGGCCGCTGCCTTTCGGCCCGCGCGCCTTGAACTGGCTGATCGCCAGCGGCGTGATCGGCGTCTGCTTCTCGCCCGATTCAATCTTGTTGCCTTTGCGCACCGCGTTGATGGTGTTGAAGTTCACCGCGATGGCCGAGTTCAGGGCATCGAACGACCGGCTCGAGTCCTCGACGCCCGGAATGACCAGCTTCGCGGGAAAGTAGCCGGCGTCGAGCACGATGCCGGTCAGCGGCTTGGTGCCGACGGCTTTGATCAGCTCCGGCGCGAGCAGAGCAAGCTCCTCGGAGACCAGGAACGGATCGCCGCCGCCGCGCACATAAAGCACGCGCTTTGCGTCCAGATAGAAGCGGGTCTCGAAGCGGTAGTCGCCGCCCAGCGTCTCCATCGCGAGCCACGCGGTCACGATCTTGGTGACGGAGGCCGGCACGAACGGCTGGTCGGCGTTCTGCGCCACGAGTTCGTTGCCGTTGGCGTCCATCACCAGCACCAGAGCCGCAGGCGCCAGCGCCGCGACCTTCTCCTTGACGTCGGCCAGCGCCTGGGTGGGCAGCGGGAGGAGGGCCAGGAGTCCAAGCAACCGTATTGCAAAACGTCGCATGCCTGCTGTCGCCTCGGTTCTTCGTTTTCCGGTTCGAGCGGCCCCATTTATAGTAGGCCAAACAATCGAAGGGAAACGCGCCATGAGCCTTGCAACCGGCAGCCTTGCGACCGCCTCCGGTCATACCGTCAAAGCCCCGGCCTATGAGGAGCTGATTGCGCGGGGGCATGCCCTGGTGGCCGGCTTCGCCGACCGGGCGGCGCAGTGCGAGGCCGACTGCCGGGTGTCGGACGAAGCGGTCGCGCTGTTTCGCGAGACCGGCCTGCACAGGACGTTGCTGCCGGCGGCCTACGGCGGCTACGAGATGGGCTTCTCGGCGATGCTCGAAACGAGCTTCGCGATCGGCAAGGTCTGCGCATCGTCGGCCTGGGTGTGCGGGCTTTACATGGCGCACAGCTGGCTCGGCGGATTGTTTCCGCGGCAGACGCAGGACGAGGTGTGGGGCGAGGACCCGGACGCTTTCATCTCGGGCTCCTACGCACCGATCGGCAAGGCGACCGTGGTCGACGGCGGCTACCGGCTGTCGGGTCGGTTTCCGTTTTCCTCAGGCTCGCCCGGCGCCGCGTGGAATCTCTGCGGCGCGATGCTGCCGATCGGACCCGAAGGCAAGCCGGTGCCGGCGTTCACCCTGGTGCCGAAGGCCAACTACAAGATCGATTGGCAAAGCTGGCGCCCCGTGGGCCTGGCCGGAACCGGCAGCTTCGATGTCGTCGTCGACAATGCGTTCGTGCCGGCCCACAGGGTTCTGCGCTTTTCCGACGCGTGCGGCAGCACCGCGCCGGGCGCCGAGGTGAATACGAATCCGCTCTACCGCGTGTCGTTGCTGACCGAGGTGCCGTTTGCCCTGGCGATGCCCGCGGTCGCGGCGGCGGCCGGCGCCATCGAGCGGTTCATCGACGAGAACAAGGTGCGCCAGACGCACGGCGCCGTGGTGCTCGGCGGCAAGCGGATCGCCGACTTCCAGACCATCCAGAAGCGCGTCGGCGAGGCGGCATCGCGCGTCGATGCGTGCCGGCTGCTGGCGCAGCACGCGGTCGACTCGGCAGAGCGCCAGATCAGGCAGGATGGCAAGCAGTCGATGGACATGCGGCTGCTCGGCCGGCGCACCCAGTCGTTCATCGCGCAGGAGGCCAAGACGGCGGTCGACCTGATCTTCGACGCCGCCGGCGGCCGCTGCCTGCAGCACGGCCATCCGCTGCAGCGCGCCTGGCGCGACGTGGCGGCGGTCAATCACCACATCAGCCTGAACTTCGACGCCGTGATGTCGATGTACGGCCAGTTCGTGTTCGGCCTGCCGCTGGAAGGGCAGTACTGAAGCCGAAGTTTTTCGCGGTTGTTTTGCGTCACGATAAGACTTCCACTGTTGAAGCCGGGTCATGGACCCCCGCGTCAAGCGCGGGGGTGACAGTGTGCGTGTTGCGCGAGTGTGCTTCCACGCAAAACGGGCTCTAACCCCGCGTCCGCGTCAGCAGCTCCGGCCGCACCTCGGAGAGATCGCTCACGCCCATGAGCGCCATGTCGCGGCCGACCTCCGCAGCGAGCAGCTCGATCGCGTGCCGCACGCCGGCCTCGCCGCCGACCGAAGCCGCGTAGAGAAACGGCCGGCCGAGGAACACGAAGTCCGCGCCGAGCGCCAGCGCCTTGAGCACGTCGGTGCCGCGGCGCACGCCGCCGTCGAGGATCACCGTCATGCCGCGTGCGGCTTCCGCGACCTGGGGCAGCGCGCGCAGCGGCGCCACCGCGCCGTCGAGCTGCCGGCCGCCGTGGTTCGACACCATGATGCCGTCGACGCCGCAGTCCTTGGCGGCGCGCGCATCGGCTGCCGAGAGAATGCCCTTGATCACGAGGCGGCCCTTCCAGCGCCGGCGGATGAGCCGCACGTGCTCCCAGGTGAGCTGATCGCGGCTGCCGAGCGCGCGCTCGAGGTTTCGGGAGATCACGGGCGGGCCGCGCGAGGCGTCCATGTTCTCGAAATGCGGCATGCCGTGCTGCACGACGGTGCGCGCGAAGGTGCTGAGCGACCAGCCCGGATGGGTGACGACGTCCCACGCCAATTTCGCGCTGGGCTTGATCGGAATGCTGAAGCCCGCACGGACATTGTTCTCGCGGTTCGCCGACACCGGCACGTCGACGGTCAGGACGAACACCTCATAGCCCGCGGCGGCGACGCGATCGACCAGCGGCTCGATGCGCGACGCATCGCCCGGCAGGTAGGCCTGGTACCACGCGGTGGGACCTGCGGCGCGCACCTCTTCGAGGCGGATCAGCGACGCGGCGCTGAGAATCATCGGCACGTTCGCGGCGGCGGCGGCCTGCGCAAACACCAGATCGCTGCGGTAGGCGCAGATCGCGGCCGCGCCCATCGGCGCAATCCCGAACGGTGCCGCATAAGCGCGGCCGAACAGCATCTTGCCGTGGCTCCGTCGCGACGTGTCGACCAGCATCCGCGGGACAAAGGCGTAGTCCTGGAAGCTGTCGAGATTGCCTTCCCGCGCCGCGTTGGTCTCCACGCCGCCCGAGATGAAGCCGTAGAGCATGCGCGGCAGATGCCGCCGCGCCGCGGTCTCGAAATCGTCGAGCGCGAGATAGCGCGCGAAGCGCCGGTCTGGGGCGGGCGGCTTTCGCACCGCGACATTGGGAGCCGCCGGGGTGGCCTGCGGCGTGTCGGCCTGGATCGTGCTGCTCATAGGCGACCCCAATCGCGGTGGTGCGGTTTGGTCCCCTCGCCCCGCGAAGCGGGGAGAGGGTCCCGAGCGAAGGCGAGGGGGGAGAGGGGTCTATCGTTGTGGCTGGCCCTCTCCCGGCTCGCATTCGCTCGCCACCCTCTCCCGCAAGCGGGAGAGGGGACTCGTGGCGCGAGCTCTGCACAATGCGGCCAGTTCGCGCGTTTCGCGAATTGAAACAAGCTGTCTCCGGATTGCGGGCTTCTCATCGCGCCAAGCCTGCCCGATATTTGCGTCAACCGGCAAGCCCGGGATTCGGAGGCGGCAGGGCGGGCGATGAAGATCACACCCAACAGCGGGACTCTTGGCGCAAGGGTCGAGGGCGTCGACCTCGCACAGCCGCTCGACCGGGCCGATTTTGCCTCGATCCTGCAGGCGCTCGGCGCCCACGGCGTGCTGCACTTTCCGAAGCAGCAGCTCGACGCGCTGTCGCTGAAGGCCTTCTCCGAACGCTTCGGCTCGCTCCAGGGCTCACCGACCGGCACCTATTGCGAGCCCGGCGTGCCCGAGGTGATGCTTCTCTCGAACATCGTCCAAAACGGCAAGCCCATCGGCCTCGCCGATGCCGGCCAGGACTGGCACACCGACATGTCGTACAACGCGCTGATCGGCTTCATCAACGTGCTCTACGCCATCGAGATCCCGCGGCGCGGCGGCAAGCCGCTCGGCAACACCGTGTTCGCCGACATGCATGCGGCCTACGACGATCTGTCGCCCGCGCTGAAGTCGCGGCTCGAGAACGCGACCGCCACGCACGACTTCAACAAGTTCTGGGAGGAGATGCGTCGCCGCCCGGGCAGCACACGCCCGGCGCTCACGCCCGAGCAGCGCGCCGACCGCCCGCCGTCGGTGCATCCGGTGTTCCTCACCCATCCGATCAGCGGCCGTAAGGTGCTCTACGCCAATCCGGGCTACACGATCCGCATCAACGAGCTGCCCGAGGACGAAAGCGACGCGGTGCTGGCCGAGCTGTTCGCGCACCAGCTTCAGCCGAAGTACCAGTACGCCCATATCTGGACCGAGCACGACGTGCTGGTGTGGGACCACATCGGCACGCTGCACAACGCCATCCCGGACTACACCGCCGACGAGCACCGCCTGATCAAGCGCTGCCAGGTGATGGCGGACCGGGTGTTCGACCCGGCGTTCCTCAAGTCGGCGATGATGGCCACCGCGGCGGAGTAGGGACGTCGCCCGTCACGGCGCACGCTGCGCCGCCGCGAGCTCAAAATCGATTGTCAGTGTTGCCCTGCACGCCACTGCATTGGGCGTAGCAGGTTCGCGAGCAGCTTGCACCGCTGTTTCCTGTCGCATTGCATTGGGCGGAGCACCCGTCGAAGCAGGCCGGAGCGCGGCCGCTCTGGGCGGCCCGCACTGCCCTTTTTTGTGCGACGGCGCTGTCGGCAACCGACAAGGGAACGAGCACGAGCAGGGCGAGGGCTGCTGCCTTCTGCAAACGGCGTTGGACCGGCGACATGGAATAGGCCCCCGAAAAGGTCTGCTTAGGGTCAAGCTCGACAAACTTGAAGCAAGCATAAAGAGCCCGCTTTGGGGAGCAAACAAGCCGGTCGCTCAATTCTTTGTGCGATTCATTTCGCCGCCGCCGCCTCGGTCGCCCTCGCCAGCAGCAACTTCCGTTCGCGTTCGTTGCGCGTGAGAGACGCCGCGCGTTCGAACTCGATGCGCGCCTCGCCGTAGCGGCCGAGCTTGACGAGAAGATCGCCGCGCACGCTCGGCAGCAGGTGATAGCTCTTCAGCGCGGGCTCGGCGTTCAAGGCATCGACCAGTTCGAGTCCCGCCGCGGGGCCCGACGCCATGCCGACCGCGACCGCGCGGTTGAGCTCGATCACCGGCGACGGTATCAGTTCGGCGAGCGCACCGTACAGCATAACGATCCGCGGCCAGTCGGTGTCCTCCGCAACGCGGGCCCGTGCGTGACAGGCCGCAATCGCGGCCTGCAATTGATAAGGCCCGGCCTCGCCGCCGAGCGATTCCGCCAGCGCCAAGGCCGCAAGCCCGCGCCGGATCAGCAACTGATCCCAGCGCGCGCGGTTCTGGTCGAGCAGCAGGATCGGCTCGCCGTCGGCATCGGTCCGCGCGCCAAAGCGCGAGGCCGCGATCTCCATCAGCGCGACGAGGCCGTGCACCTCGGGTTCGAGCGGCGCCAGCCCCGCGAGGACGCGGCCGAGCCGCAGCGCCTCCTCGGAAAGCTCGAGCCGCATCCAGTCTTCGCCCGCGGTCGCCGCATAGCCCTCGTTGAAGATCAGGTAGATCACGTCCAGCACCGAGCCGAGCCGCTCGCTGCGGTCGTCGCCATGCGGCACCTCGAACGGCACACCCGCTTCGGACAAGGTCCGCTTGGCGCGGACGATGCGCTGCGCGATGGTCGGCTCGGCGACCAGATAGGCCCGCGCGATCTCGTCGGTGGTGAGCCCGCCGAGCAGCCGCAGCGTCAGCGCGGCCCGCGCCTCGGGCGACAGCACCGGATGGCAGGCGGTGAAGATGAGCCGCAGGAGGTCGTCGCCGATGTCGTCGTCGAGCGCTCCCTCGAAATCCGGCATGTCGCGCTCCAGGCTCTGCTGCTCCAGGCCCAACTCGTCGTGCTTGCGCTCGCGCATCCGGTCGCGGCGGAAGCGGTCGATGGCGCGGTGCTTCGCGGCGGCCGTCAGCCACGCGCCCGGCTTGTCGGGCACGCCGGTGCGCGGCCATTCCTCAAGGGCCGCGACCAGCGCGTCCTGCGCCAGCTCCTCGGCAAGCCCCACGTCGCGCGTGATCCGCGCGAGGCCCGCGATGAGCTTCGCCTGCTCGATTCTGAAGACCGCTTGGATCGTGCGATGGATATCGGTGGCCGTCACGGCCACCGATCACAGCATCGTCGTTCCTCCGGGGCAACCCGGTTTTATTTCTTCTGCTTCTCGATCTCGGCCTGATTGGCGCGGTGGTGGTCGATGGCGTCGCCCGGCGCGAAATCCTCCATCTCGAACACCTGCCGGATCTCGATTTCGCCGTCCTCCTCGTGTGGATTGGGGCAGCGCTTCATCCACTCGATGGCTTCTTCCCTGGATTTCACCTGGATGATCCAGTAGCCCGCGACCAGCTCCTTGGTCTCGGCGAACGGGCCGTCGATCACGGTGCGGGTCTTGCCGGAGTAGCGGATGCGCGCACCCTTCGCGCTCGGATGCAGGCCGTTGCCGTCGAGCATCACGCCGGCCTTGATCAGTTCCTCGTTGAACTTCGCCATGGCGCCGAGCAGCTCTTCGGACGGCATCCTGCCGGCCTCGGAATCCTTGCTCGCCTTGACGATGACCATGAAACGCATGGGGTGTTCCTTTCGTTGGGAGGCCGGCCTCCGGGCGCTGTGCCTGGATATAAAACCCGCTCTCTGACGTCACGGCGAATGGGGAGGACGGGAATCGACATGGGTTTGAAATTTTTTTTTGGGGGCCTGCCGGGCCCTGGGATGCGGGCGTTTTGTCGCAGGCAGAAGGTAGCGAATGACCATTCACGCTTTTGGCCACACGCCGGCTCTCGCCCCACCTCACCCTGAAGAGGCGCATAGCGCCGTCTCGAAGGGCGAGGTGGCCTCGCTATTGCGGCATCCGGGCGGCCTCGTGCTTCGAGACGCCGCGCTACGCGCGGCTCCTCAGCATGAGGCCGGAAGAGAGCGGTGTCTGTCCCCAGTGAATTCACACTCGAAATCGCAACAATCTTTTCTTCTCTTCCCAACCCTGTATTCCGGGCATGCCTTGCTCAGTTGAGGGCGTCATCTAGAGGCGTCTCTATGGCGGAGCAGGGTGTGGCGCCCGGGATCTTGTGTCCACGCAACACAAGGCTCCGGGTCGTCTCGGACCACCGCCCGCGCCGTCGCAAGACGGGGCTGCCCTTCAAGGGCTGGACGTGGACGGGCTGAAGGGCGGCGCCAATGCTGCCTGGATAGGGGCGAGGTTATGCTCGTCCGCCCGCGCCCGGAAGAGCGGTCCCGAGCCGAGAGACGCCACAAGTGGAGCGCCGGAAGGGCGCGCGTGCCGGTCACACGGTACGCGGGCGCCTTCGCAAGGTGCCCAGTCGTTACGAAGCGCCACCGGCGCTCCGCTCCCTCATGGGAGCGAGGAAGAAGAGGAAGACGGGCGCAGCCGGGCGTCCGAAAAACAAAACCCCGGCGCAGCGGAGCGTTGGCTGATGGGATTCTATGGACCACACAACCGGTGTCATTCCGGACGCCGCGAAGCGGCGATCCGGAATCCAGTCAAGGAGGCAGTCTTTCCTGAACTGGATTCCGGGTTCGCGCCTTCGGCGCGCCCCGGAATGACGGCAGTGGCATTACTGCCCCGAAATCGCGCGCTTGGTTTCTTCCGTCACGTCCTTCGGCGTGGCGTAGAGCTCGGCGAGCAGCTTGTCGATCGCAGCACCCGACACCGGATTGACCTCCTGGCCGCGCGCTTTCGCCTCGGCGAGAAACTCCGGATCCTTCATGGTCGCATCGAAAGCCGTGCGCAGCGCTGCGGCGCGCTCCGGCGGCAAGCCTGGCGGCGCGATGAACGGCCGGCCCATGGTCTGGCGGCTCAGCACCAGCCGCATGATCTGCCGCTGCCGATCGTTCGTCGCATAGTCGCCGATCAGGGGTGTGTCGGGCAGATCAGCACTGTGCGCGAGATTGAGCTGCACCGGCATCACGACCTTCTTCTGCGCGATCCAATCGGGCTTCAGCGATTTCAAGCTCGACCACGACCAACTGGCGCGGCCGTCGACCTCGCCGCGCTCGATCGCGAGCGCCATCTCGGTCGTGCCCGGATAGCCGCTGACGAGCTTGAGCTTCACGCCGAACACGTTCTTCAGCATCAGCGCATAGACGTCGGGATCGGAGCCGGTGCCTTCACCGCCGACCGTGAACGGCTTCGACACCATGTCGCTCCAGCTCTTGATGCCGGCCTCGGAGCGGATCACGACGACGGCGGCTTCGTCGGCGCCGCTGCCGAGCCAGGTGAACTTGGTGGCCTCGAACTGTGCCGGGCTCGTGCCGATCAGCGGCTCGAGCGCGATGCCGCGGCCGAACATGCCGAAGGTCGAGCCGTCCTTCGGCGCGACGTTGTAGAGCGTGTTGGCGGCGCGCATCGAGCCGGCGCCCGGCGCGTTCTGCACCACGATGGTCGGGTTGCCCGGGATATGCTTGCTCATGTGCCGCGCCAGAATGCGGGCGTAGGTGTCGTAGCCGCCGCCGGTGCTGTAGCCGACGATCAGCGTCACGGCCCGGCCGCGATAGAAATCCTGCACGGATTGCGCGTGCGCCGTTCGTTCTGCCGTCAGGAACAACAGAAATGCGCATAACGCCAATACAAGCCGCATGGGTTGCTCACTCTCGCAGGGGTTTCCTATACTCGCCGCCCCACACCCAACGAAGCAAGTTTCGTGCTGCGTCAGGACTGAGATGAAGCCGCCACCTTTTCAATACCACGACCCGGAAACGCTGGCGGAGGCCGTGAATCTGCTCGGCACGCTCGACAACGCCAAGCTCCTGGCCGGCGGCCAGTCGCTGATGCCGATGCTCAATTTCCGCTTCGTGCTTCCCGATCACGTCATCGACCTGAACCGGATCTCCGAGCTGTCCTACATCCGGGAAAAGGACGGCGCGCTTGAAATCGGCGCGATGACGCGCCAGCGCGATCTCGAGTTCTCCGATCTGGTGAAGGCGAAATGCCCGCTGCTGTGGGAGGGACTCCAGCACACCGGCCATCGTCAGACCCGCAACCGCGGCACCATCGGCGGGTCGCTCTGCCATCTCGATCCGTCGGCCGAGCAGGTCACGGTCTGCGCCGCCCATGACGCGACTGTTTCGGTCGCGGGGCCAAACGGCGCGCGCGAGATCGCGTTCGCGGATTTTCCGGCAGGCTATCTCACGCCGGCGATCGAATTGAACGAGATCGTCACCGCGGTCCGCATTCCGCTCTGGCCCGCGGGCCACAAGTCGGCCTTCATCGAGTTCGCGCGGCGTCACGGCGATTTCGCCATCGTGTCGGCAGCGGCGCTCCTGCAGATCGAAGGCGGCAAGATCAGCCGCGCCTCGGTGACGCTTGGCGGCGTTGCGGTCGCGCCGGTGCGGGCGACCGAGGTCGAGGCCGCGATCACAGGTCAGGCGCCGAGCTCCGAATTGTTCGCCAAGGCCTGCGAAAGCTGCCGCAGCATCGACGCGCTGGCCGACATTCATGCGTCGTCCGACTATCGCCAGCATCTCGCCGCGGTGCTGTCGCGCCGCGCGCTGGAGAAGGCCGCGGGACTTGCCGACAACGCGCCGTGGAACAGGCCGCACTAGGACATCATGACCGAGAAACGCAACATCGCCGTCACCGTCAACGGCACCAAGTACGAAAAAGAAGTGCCGGTCCGCATCACGCTGGCGGATTTCATCCGCTATGAGCTCGGCCTCACCGGCACGCATCTCGGCTGCGAGCACGGCGTCTGTGGCGCCTGCACGATCCTGTTCGACGGCCTCTCGGCGCGCTCGTGCCTGATGCTCGCCGTGCAGGCCCACGGTCACGAGATATTGACCGTGGAGGGCATCGCGCCAAGCGCCGATCAGCTGCATCCGCTGCAGGAGGCGTTCCGCGATAATCACGGTCTGCAATGTGGTTTCTGTACGCCCGGGATGCTGACCACATTACTGGAATTTCTGCGCGATAACCCGGACCCGACCGAGCGCGAGGTGCGGGTCGCGATTTCGGGCAATCTCTGCCGCTGTACCGGCTATCAGGGCATCGTGCTGGCGGCGCTCGACGCCGCGAAGCGGATGAAGGCGAACCCTGCGTGAGGTTGCTGCACAGCAGCAAAGAATGTCTTTTACCGTGCTTACGGCTCCGTAGCATCGAGGTTGCGATTTCGCGTGTCCCACGCACAATTTGTGCTAAAGTCACAAAAAAGACGTGACCCCTGCTGGGGACGACGATGGAACGACGTGAATTCATGGCGCTGCTGGGCGGCGCCGCGGCACTGATGCCGTCGATGGGCAATACGACGGCGCATGCCGGCGCACCGGGTGAGCATCTCGCCGGGACCTGGAGCTTCGTCTCCTCGATCAACACGCGGAAGGACGGCAGCGTCTTCGACCGCTGGGGCGCCAATCCGCGCGGCATGCTGATGTTCGACGGTGCTGGCCATTTCTCGCAGATCATCACCGGTTCGGAGTCGCGGCTGTTCGGCGCCAAGACGTTTGCCGGCTTTGGCACCTACACGTTCGACCGTGCGAGCGGAGCGCTGAACCTGACCTTCACGGGCTGCTCGATCAACAAGGTCGTGGGCCAGGTGCAGGAGCGCAAGATCGTTCTGCTGACGCCGAACGAGCTGAAATACGTCAATCCGGCGACGACCTCCGACACCATCGCCGAAGTGCTCTGGAAGCGGCTGGCCTAAAATTTGCCGCTGCGATCAGATGATCGCGTGCCGCACCTTCGCCGACACCCATTCGCTGACGATCACGGTGCCGATGATCACCAGAAGGATCAGCGACACCTGCGTCCATGACAGCGTGGTGATCGCGGCGTTGAGCGGCAAACCGATGCCGCCGGCGCCGACGAGGCCGAGCACCGTGGATTCGCGGATGTTGATGTCCCAGCGGAACACCGAGATGCCGGCGAAGGCCGGCATCACTTGCGGCACGATGCCGTAAGCCGTCACCTGCGCGCCGCTCGCGCCGGTCGCGCGCACGGCCTCGACCTGGCTTTCGTCGATCTCCTCGATCGCCTCGTAGAGGAGCTTGGCGACAAAGCCGATCGAGCGCAGCCCGATCGCGAAGATGCCGGCGAGCACGCCCGGCCCGATGATGGTGACCAGCATCAGCGCCCAGATCAGCGAGTTGATCGAGCGCGAGGCGACGATCACGAACAGCGCGACCGGCCGCACGAAGGCCACGCTCGGCGTGGTGTTGCGCGCCGCGCAATAGGCGATCGGCACCGCGATCACGATCGCCATCACGGTGCCCAGCGTGGCGATGTTGATGGTGTCCCACATCGGCTTCCAGAGCTGATGGATGAACGACCAGTCGGGCGGCACCATGCGCACCGCAAGATCGCCGGCCTGCGTGGGCGCGTCGGTGACGAACTCCCAGATCGTCTTGTCGGAGACCTCGCGCCAGCAATAGACGAAGATCGCGGCGCCGACGAGCCACGCGGCCCACACGGCGAACTGCGCGCCGCGTTCGCGCCGTTGCCAGACCTTGGTTTGGCCGCGCAACGCGGTCGCCATCATTGCACCCAGCGCCGCAGATAGCCCGACGAATATTCGACCACCATCACGATCGCGATGATGACGAGGAGAATCGCCGCGGCGGAATCGTATTCGTAGCGGTCGAACGCGGTGTTCAGCGTCGCGCCGATGCCGCCGCCGCCGACGATGCCGACCACGGCGGATTCGCGGAAGTTGATGTCGAAGCGATAGAGCCCGAGCCCGATCATGCGCGGCATCACCTGCGGCTGGACGCCGTAGTTGATCCATTGCAGCCAGCCTGCGCCCGTGGCGCGCACCGCTTCGGCCTGCACCGGATCCATGTCCTCGATGTCTTCGGCGAGCAGCTTGCCGTAGAAGCCGATGGTCGCGACCGACAGCGTCACGACGCCGGCGAACGGCCCGAAGCCGAACAGCTTGACGAAGAAGATCGCGAGGATGACCTCCTGGAAGCTGCGCGACACCGCGAGCACGGCGCGGCAGAAGTAATAGACCGGCGCCGGTGCGATGTTTTTTGCCGCGCCGATGCCGACCGGCACCGACAGCGCGATGCCGATGACGGTGGAGATCACCGTCATCCAGAGGCTCTCGACGATGCCCTCGTAGATGTCCTGCCAGCGGCTGGCGAAGTCCGGCGGAAAAAATGCCGCGAAGAAGCGCGCGCCGCGCGGCAGTCCTTCCCACACACGCGTCCAGTTCACTTCGGTGGTGCCGAGCGCCAGCGCGAGATAGAGCGCCGCGCCAAGCCCGAGCGACCAGCGCAGCCAGGCCGACTTGATCAGCGGCGGCTTCTTCCAGCGGCGAGGCGTAAGGACGGCGTCGGTCATGGTCAGGTCAGCCCGGACAACCGGTCGCGATGCGGCAGCGGCGCCTCGAACGGCATCACCTTGCCGTCGGCATCCAGCTCATGATCTTCGGATTCTTCGTCGACCTTGCGGATCGTCGCCGACCAGTCCTCCTCGCCGTAGATTTTCGTCAGCACGTCGGCGGTGAGGCCCGCAGGCGGTCCGTCATAGACGATCTCGCCAAGCTGCAGTCCGACGATCCGTTCGGCGAACATCTGCGCCAGCATCACGTCGTGGATGTTGATGATCGCCGAGAGCCTGCGCTCCTCGCACAGCTCCTTGATCAGCCGCATGATCTGCCGCGACGTCTTGGGATCGAGCGAGGCGGTCGGCTCGTCGACCAGCAGCAGCTCAGGATTCTGGATCAGCGCACGGCAGATGCCGACGCGCTGGCGCTGGCCGCCGGACAGTTCGTCGGCGCGCTTGTCGGCCATGTGGTCGAGCCCGACGCGGGCGAGCAGACGAAACGCCTCGTCGATGTCGGATTGCGGAAACTTGCGGAACCAGCTCTGCCAGAAGCCGACATAACCGAGCCGGCCGCTCAGCACGTTCTCCATCACGCTCAGCCGTTCGACCAGCGCGTATTCCTGAAAGATCATTCCCATGCGCCGCCTTGCGCGGCGCAGCTCGCGGCTGCCGAGCCCGCTGAGCTCGGTGTCGTTGAGCGTGATCGTGCCTGCGGTCGGCTCGACCAGGCGATTGATACAGCGGATCACGGTCGACTTGCCGGCGCCGGATGGCCCGATCAGCGCCATCACCTGGCCGTCGGGCACCTCGAGATCCATGCCCTTCAGCGCCAGATCGCCGGTCCGATAGCGCTTCACCAAACCCTTGATGCGAAGCATAAGCCCCCGAGCTGCTGCGCTGAACTATTTGCAAGACTATTTGCAAGTGTACTTGACGCCGGTCGCCTCGTCGATCTTGCGCAGCACCGCCCAATCCTTCTTGTATTCGATCGGGATGAACTTGCCTTCCTTCTTGAATTCGGCGGCGAGCGCCGAGCCTTCCCATGGGAACTTGAAGAAGGCCTCCTTGATCTTGGCGACCAGCTTCGGATCGAGGTTGTGGGCGTAGCCATAGCCGGTCGTCGGGAAGGTCTCCGACTTGTAGATCGAGCGGATCTTCGAAGGCTCGAACACCTTGCGCTCGATCATCCGGTTGAGCACCGAATTGGCGACCGCGGCTGCTTCGTAGTCCTTGTTCACCACGCCGAGGATCGAGTTGTCGTGCTTGCCGGAGAACACCGGCTCGAAGTCACGCTGCGCCTCGAGCTTGAAATCGGCTTTGAGAATCGCCGACGGCGCCTTGAACCCCGAATTCGAGGTGGCGTCGGTGAAGGCGACCTTGTGGCCTTTGAGATCGGCCGGCGTCTTGATCGGGCTGTCGGCCGGCACGATGATTTCCATCTCGTAGCCGAAGCTGTTGTCCGGCGCGGCCATCATCGTGAACGGCACATAGCCGGCGCAGTTCACCGCGAGCGCATTGCCGCCGGCATTGACGCCCGCGATATGCAGGCGGCCCGAGCGCATCGCCTCGTATTGCGCGGCGTTCGATTGCACCGGGAAGAACACCACGCGCTTGCCGGTGACCTTCTCCAGGTTCTTGATGAAGCCGTCCCAGACCTTCTGATACACGGCCGGATCCTCGACCGGCGTGTAGGAGAAGATGAGCGTCGACGGATCGACGACCTTCTTCGGATCGGTCGGCAGGTCGGCGACGAGATCGCCGTCGCGGTCGCAATAGGCCTTGTCCAGCGTGCCGCGCGGACAGTCCTCCTGGGCCGACGCCGCGCTCGACAGGACCAGAGCGCCTGCCAGTGCTGCGATCCAGGTCAGCGATCGTTGGAGCGGCATTTTCGGTTTTCCCATTCGAGACGGAGAGTTGTTTGCAAACAAGTTTATTTGCAGGTGTATTTCACGCCGGTCGCGGCATCGATCTTGCGGATGACGCTCCAGTCTTTTTGATAGGTGATCGGCACGAAGCGGTCCTCGGTCTTGAACTCGGCCTTCAGCGCCGAGCCTTCCCACGGGAAGGTGAAGAACGCCTCCTTGATCTTGGCGGCAAGCGCCGGGTCGAGATTGTGCGCGAGGCCGTAGCTCGTGGTCGGGAAGGTCTCGGACTTGTAGATCGTCCTGATCTTCGCCTTGTCGACGACCTTGCGCTCGAACATGCGGAACATCACCTCGTTGGCGATCGCCGCCGCGTCGTAGTCCTTGTTGGCGACGCCGAGCACCGAGTTGTCATGCTTGCCGGAGAACACCGGCGTGAAGTCGCGCTCGGCCTTCAGGTTGAATTCGGATTCGAGAATCGCCGATGGCGCCTTGAAGCCGGAATTCGAGGTCGGCGCCGTGAATGCCACCTTCTTGCCCTTGAGATCGGCCGGCGTCTTGATCGGGCTGTCGGTCGGCACGATGATTTCCATCTCGTAGCCGAAGGTGCCGCCCTGCGTGCCCATGATGGCGAACGGCACGTAGCCGGCGCAGTTCACGGCGATCGGCGTCGGCCCGGTGCTGACGCCGGCGATGTGCAGGCGGCCCGAGCGCATCGCCTCGATCTCGGCGGCGTTGGATTGCACCGGGAAGAACACGATTTTCTTGCCGGTCACCTTCTCGGCGTGCCGCAGGAAGCCGTCCCAGACCTTGGTGTACAGGGCAGGGTCCTCGACCGGCGTGTAGGCAAAGATCAGCGTCGACGGATTGATGACCTGCTTGGGATCGGCCGGCGCGTCGGCGACCAGATCGCCGTTCCGGTCGCAGTAGGCCTTGTCGAGATCGCCGCGCGGGCAATCGGCCTGCGCATGGGCGGCTCCGGCTCCGATGATGGTCAGCGCCGCAATGCAGCCGGCCAGTCGAGTGATCGAACGCAGCATGTTGCTCTCCTCCGGACAGCCGCCTCGGCGCACTCTTGAATTCCGGCGCCTGGGCGACAGTTCTGTGACAGCATGCGTTCCGGAGCGGGCCTCCGCAAGCGGATCGAAAGTCGAAGGACAGGCGACCCAGGTGGCCCTTTGGGGCGCTTTTCGCCCTTTATTTACAAGTGTATTTGACCCCGGTGGCCTCGTCGATCTTGCGGATCACCGCCCAGTCTTTCTTGTAGGTGATCGGCAGGAAGCGATCCTCTTCCTTGAACTCCAGCTTCAGCGTGGAGCCTTCCCACGGGAAGGTGAAGAACGCTTCCTTGATCTTCTCGACCAGCTTCGGATCGAGATTGTTCGCATAGCCGTAGCCCGAGGTCGGGAAGGTCTCGGACTTGTAGATCGAGCGGATTTTCGCCGGATCGACCGCCTTGCGCGCGACCATGCGCTTCATCACCTCGTTGGCGACGGCGGCCGCGTCATAGTCCTTGTTGGCGACGCCCAGCACCGAATTGTCGTGCTTGCCGGAGAACGCCGGCGTGAAGTCGCGCTCGGCTTCGAGATTGAAGTCGGCCTTCAGGATCGCTGACGGCGCCTTGAAGCCGGAATTCGAGGTTGGCGCCGTGAACGCCACCTTCTTGCCCTTGAGATCGCCGGGCGTCTTGATCGCGCTGTCGGTCGGCACGATGATTTCCATCTCGTAGCCGAACTGGCCGCTGTTCGAGCCCATGATGGCGAACGGCACGAAGCCCGCGCAGTTCACCGCGATCGGATTCGAGCCGGTGTTGAAGCCGGTCACATGCAGGCGGCCCGAGCGCATCGCCTCGAGCTGTGCGGCGTTCGACTGCACCTGGAAATACACGACCTTTTTCCCGGTCACCTTTTCCAAGTGCTTGAGGAAGCCTTCCCAGGCCTTCACGTAAACGGCGGGGTCTTCGACAGGCGAATAGGCGAAGATCAGGGTCGGCGGATCGACGAGCTTCTTGGGATCGGTCGGCGTGTCGGCGACCATGTCGCCGTCGCGATCGCAGTAGGCTTTGTCGAGCTGACCGCGCGGGCAGTCCTCTTGCGCGGCGGCGGCACCGGCGCCCAAGGTGACCAGAACGAGCGCGCCGATCAGCGCCTTGATGCTCCGCAACATTTCCCTATGTCCTTGCTTCTACAGGCAAAAATCATACGGAATGCGTGCAACAGTTTTGTGACTGCAAAGGCCCGAAGGCTAGGCCGTGGCCGGGCGAAATTGCCGCAGGGCGGCGATGCCGACGATGATGAACAGCACCATGACCACGGTCTGGGCAATCAGGAACGGCGGCTCGGACTGGGTCGGCGCCAGCGCGTGCAGCGCCGTGACCTTGTTGAACAGCTGCGCCACCAGCACGAACACGTTGAGCCATTGCGCGGCCAGCGCGGTCACCACATAGGCCGGACGCCAGCGGCCGCTCAAGCCGAAGGCATAGCGGGCCAAAATTGCGATCAGCAGCACGACCAGCGAGATGATGCCGACCTTGTGCGACGGCAGAAGCTTCTCGAACGGGAAGCCGAAGCCGGTAATGCTGGTCAGCGCGGTCGTCGCGAGAAACACCGCCGTCCAGTCGTCGAGCCGCTGCGACGCCAGCATGCCCTTCATCACCACGAAGCCGGTCACGATGCCGATCAGGCTGATGATCACGTGCACCCAGGTGAACGTCGAGAAATCAAGATTCATGGCTCGTGTCCTCCGCCCGATGCGGAACAAATTAGCACGATCCGGTTCCCTGTGCTGTGCTGCTGGCCATGATGGCACGGTGCCATGCGCCCGCCGCATGCTCGCCTTGTGTTGAATTGTTTCGCTTAAGTCCGCATGCTTGGCGCGCCGGAAGACGCCGAGAGGGCGACCACAGCCATGCGCACACGACTGGCAGCCGCAGCAATTGCAACCGCGCTTATCGCGCCGGCCCATATCCCTACGGCTCACGCGGCCGACGAGTATCCGACCCGGCCGGTGCGGATCATCGTGCCGTTCGAGCCCGGCGGCATCAACGAGACCGGGGCGCGCATCGTCGCCACCCAGCTGAGCGAGCGGCTCGGCAAGCAGTTCATCATCGAATTCAAATCAGGCGCAGGCGGCATGGTGGGCACGGAATACGCCACGCATGCTCAGCCTGACGGTTACACGATCGCGGTGGTCTCGGTCGCCAATGCGGTGCATCCGGCGCTCTATCCCCTGACATACGACCTGCGCAAAGCCTTCGAGCCGGTGGCCCTGCTGCTGACGAGTCCGAACACGTTTGCGGTGCATCCGTCGCTGCCGGCCAACTCGGTCAGCGAGTTCATCGCGCTCGCCAAGGCGAAGCCCGGCGACATCCAATATGCCTCGGCAGGCGTCGGCGGCTCACTGCATCTCGGCATGGAGCTGTTCCGGATGCAGGCCGGCATCGAGCTGCTGCATGTGCCGTTCCGCGGCGCGGGGCCGGCGGCGATCGACGTGGTCGCCGGCAACACCAAGGCGGTGATGAGCTCGACCTCGACGCTCTCGCCGCATGTGCGCTCCGGCAAGCTGAAAGGCCTCGCGGTCAGCTCCAAGACGCGGCTGCCGTCGGAGCCCGATGTGCCGACCTTCATCGAGGCGGGCTTCCCGCAATACGAGGCCAGCAACTGGATCGGCTTCATGGTGCCGACCGGCACGCCAAAATTCATCATCGAGAAGTTGCAGAAGGCGGTCGCCGAAATCCTCGATCTGCCCGACGTGCAGAAGCAGTTCGAGAACCGCGGCGCGGTGGCCGAGAAGCTCAGCGGCGCCGCATTCGGCGCCTACATCGACAGCGAAATCGCCAAATGGGGCAAGGTCGTCAAGGACGCCAACGTCAAGGCCGAGTAAAGGCCGCGCTGCCCGTGCGGTTTCCCTGCGTCATGCTGCGTGTTGAGTTGCCACCCGCTTTCACGCTATCTGCGCCCTAAAGCAGCGCGGACGCGGAGGAAACGGTTATGGCGCGGGTGATTTTCAGGCTGTTCGCGGTCGCTTGCTTGGGCCTTGCGCTCGGCGCATCCGCCCAAGCCGAGGACTATCCGAGCCGGCCGGTGCGGGTCATCGTGCCGTTCGCGCCGGGCGGCATCAACGACATCCTCGGGCGCGCGGTCAGCGCCCAGCTCAGCGAGCGGCTCGGCAAGCAGTTCATCGTCGAGAACAAGACCGGCGCCGGCGGCATCGTCGGCTCGGACATGGTGGCGAAATCGCCGCCCGACGGCTACACGCTGCTGGTCGTGTCCATCGCGCATGCGGTCAATCCGGCGCTGTACAAGCTCCCTTATGACTCGCTCAAGGCCTTTGCGCCGGTCGCGCTGTTCGGCTCGAGCCCGAACGCACTGGCGGTCCATCCGGACATGCCCAAGACGCTGAAGGAGTTCGTGGCGCTCGCGAAAGCGAAGCCCGGCGACATCCAGTACGGCTCGGGCGGCATCGGCGGCTCGCCGCATCTCGGCATGGAGCTGTTCAAGCTCGTCGCCGGCGTCGACCTGCTGCATGTGCCGTTCCGCGGCGCGGGGCCCGCGATCATCGATGTCGCCGGCGGCCACACCAAGGCGATCATGGCGACGGTCGCGACGCTGGCGCCCCATGCGAAGAGCGGCAAGCTCCGCGTCCTCGCCGTCAGCGGCAAGACCCGCAACCGCGTGCTGCCGGAGATACCGACCATGGATGAAGCGGGCGTGCCGGGCTATGAGGCCGGCAACTGGATCGGACTCGCGGCGCCGGCCGGCACGCCGCAGGCGATCGTCGACCGTTTGAACAAGGAGATTTTGGCGATCCAGGACAGCGCCGATTTCAAGCAGAAGCTCGACGCCGACGGCGCCGACGTCGTGAAATACACGCCCGCGGAATTCGGAAGCTTCATGGAGCGCGAGCTGGAAAAATGGACGCGCGTCGTCAAGGAAGCCAACATCAAAGCCGAATGATGCAATGCCGGCGATGTGATCCGCCGGTGTGAACCAAATCAGTCGGTCCGAGTTGTGGCGCTGAATGCGGCGGCGCGAGCTCATATTGCTTCTTGGCGGCGCGGCAATGCCGCTGCTCGCTCCTTGGGCGGCGTTTGGCCAGGAGGCTACCGAAGCAATTCCCGATCAACCCACGACGCCGCCAGCGGAATCGCCTCCGCCGGAGGTGCCGCTGCCGCCCGAGCGGGTGCGGCGGCTGGGCGTGCTGATGACAGGAGAGCGGCGCGACCGCGAAGCGCTCGCCCATCTTGATGCGCTGCAGGATGGGCTCGCGGCGAAGGGCTGGACGCACGGCCGCAATCTTCAGATCGAGCCGTGGTTGATTGCCGCAGGCGATGATCGCGGCATGGCGCAAGCCGCCAAGGATCTGGCCGGGCAGTCGCCCGATGTCCTGGTCGCGGCCGATGCCGCATCGGCCAAGGCGTTGTTCGCCGCGGCCGGCAGCATCCCGATGGTGTTCGTCAATGTGGTCGATCCGGTCGGCGCGGGCCTCGTCACATCGCTGGATAAGCCCGGCGGCAATGTCACCGGCATCGGCCGCTCCGAATATGGCGCTAGCACCGTGTGGCCCGAGATGCTCAAGCTGATCGCGCCGAACGTGATGCGCGTTGCGATCATCCGCGATCCGGATGCGTCGACCGATCACGGACAGGTCGCGGCCATCCAGGCCGTTGCACCGGCGGTGGGAATCGATGTGTTCGCGCTGGATGCCGACAGCCTGCGCGATCTCGAGCGCGCCATCACGGGCTTCTCGCGGACGCCCAACGGCGGCCTGATCGTCGCCATTCCGGATTCGTCCTCGTCGCGGGACCGCAGCACCATCGTGCGGCTGGCGGCGCGCTTCAAGATGCCGGCGATCTATGCCGACCGCCAGTTCGTGAGCTCGGGCGGGCTGATGTCCTACAGTCCCGACACGAAGGCGCAGTACCGCCTCGCGGCCGAGACCATCGACCGCATCCTCAAGGGCGAGAAACCGGCCGACCTGCCGGTGCAGTCCTCGGCCGGCTATCAGCTTGTGATCAATCGCAAAACCGCCAAGGCCCTGGGGCTGAGCATCACGCCGACGCTCAGCGCCCGCGCCAGTGAGTTGATCGGCTGATTTTGTGGTAGAATGCCGACCGGATTCTCCCCGCAGAGGGAGAGCCGGCAAGGGAGGGCGATATGATGCTGAGCGGAGTTTCCGTTCTGGTGACCGCGTTTGCGGTCCTGATTGCCATCTGGATTCTGGTGCTGTGGGGCTCGCGCTATTTCGGGCCGGCCGACCACTAGTCAAGATTTAATCGCAGCGAACTGAAAGTGTTGCCCTGGGTCCCCGCGAAAGCGGGGACCCAGGGCAACAAGCACGCGCTGATTGTTATCGCGTCTTACCGTTCCGGATCATCGACATGATCGTCATCGGCGGCAGCGGCACTTGGCCGATCCGCACGCCGAACGGCGACAGTGCATCCTCGACCGCCGAGATCAACGCGGCGGCGCAGGGAATCGTGCCGGCTTCGCCGACACCCTTCACGCCGAGCGGATTGAGCGGCGACCGCGTCTCCTTGTAGAGCGTGTCGAGCATCGGCACTTCGGTCGAGGTCGGCAGCATATAGTCGGCGAAGTTCGTGGTCACCGGCTGGGCGTCCTCGTCGTAGCCCATCCATTCGTAGAGCGCGTTGCCGATGCCGTGCACCACGCCGCCGTGGATCTGGCCCTCGACCATCATCGGATTGATCAGGATGCCGGAGTCCTGCATCGCGACGTAGCGGACAATCTTCACCTCGCCGGTCTCGGCATCGACCTCGACCTCGCAGGCGTGACAGCCGTTGGCATAAGCAAGCGAGTCGGTGCGCCAATTGACGTTGGCTTCGAGGCCCGGATCGACGCCGGCCGGAAAGCCGTAGCCCGGTGCGCCTGCCAGAATGCGCGCAATCTCGGAAAGCTTGACGTTGAGCTGCGGAGCGCCTGCGACGCGCACCGCACCGTCCTTCAATTCGAGATCGTTCTCGTCGGCCTCGAGCACATGCGAGGCGACCTTCTTGGCCTTTTCGGCGACAGCCTTGGCGGCCAGATGCACCGACGAGCCCGCGGTGACGGTCTGGCGGCTGGCGAACCCGCCCAGGCCCAGCGAGACGCCCGCGGTGTCGCCGGCCACGACCTTCACCAGCGAGACGTCGACGCCGAGCTGATCGGCTGCGACCTGCGCCAGCGCGGTGCCGAGGCCTTGGCCCATCGCGGACGCGCCGGTGAACACCGTGATCTTGCCGGTGCGCGAGATGCGCACCAGGCCCGACTCGAATGGTCCGCGGCCCGAGCCCTTCACGCCATGGGCGAGGCCCTGGCCGAGATAGCGGCCTTTGGCCCGCGCCTCGCTCTGGCGCTTCTTGAAATCGTCCCAGCCGATCGCGTCGAGCACCTCGGACTGGCAGGCCGGATAGTCGCCGCTGTCGTATTCCATCGCCGCGCCCGAGCGCGCCTTCAGCGCCTTGCGATACGGCATCTTGCTCGCCGGGATGAGGTTGCGCCGCCGCACCTCGGCACGGTCGAGCTTCATCTCCCGGGCGACGAGATCGAGCAGCCGCTCCATCGAGAACGCGGCCTGCGGATAGCCCGCGCCGCGCACCGACGACACCGGCGTCTTGTTGGTCATCGCAATGGTGACGTCGATCGACAGGCCCGGAATGATGTAGGGGCCGCTCATGGTCGAGGTCGAGTTGTAGGGAATGTTCGGGTCCTGCAGCGTGTAGGCGCCGGTGTCGTGCAGGAGCTTGCCGCGGATGCCGAGCACCTTCGCGTCGGCATCGACCGCGATCTCGAGGTGCCAGTACTGGTCGCGCTCGTGCACCGCGTTGGTGAAATACTCGCGGCGGTCCTCGGTCCATTTGATCGAATGGCCGAGAAGCTTCGCCGACGCCACCACGGCGACGTCCTCGGAATAGACGCAGAGCTTGGCGCCGAAGCCGCCGCCGATGTCGGGCGCCGCCACGCGCAGGCCCTGGTCGAAGTCCATCAGCGTGGTCAGCGACTGGTTGAGGTCGTGCGCCTTCTGGGTCGAGGCGTGCACCGTGATGCCGCCGTCGGTCGAGCGCACTTCGGCCAGGATGCCGCGCGCCTCGATGGAGTGCGCGCCGCCGCGGTGCTGCCAGAGCTCCTGCTTGAACACATGGGCGGCCTTGGCGAAGGCCGCGTCGGCGTCGCCGAACGAGACCTTGTAGGTGGTGATGACGTTCGAATTGAGCTCGCGGCGGACCGGCGCCGATTCCTTGGCGGTGCGCACATCCGCGGCGAAGGGCAGGGGCTCGTAGTCGACCATCACCAGCGCGGCGGCGTCTTCGGCGATGTAGCGGCTCTCGGCGATGATGATCGCCACCGGCTCGCCGACATAGCTCACCTCGCCGGGCGCCAGCGCGAAGGCCCAGCACCGGTCAAGCGGCATGCCGGAGTTGGAGTGCCGCACCATGCGGCGGTTGACCATCACGGCAGCGAGGTCGTCGAGGGTCAGCACCGCATGCACGCCCGGCACCGCAAGCGCCGCGTCCTTGTCGATGCTCTTGATCAGCGCGTGCGGATGCGGGCTCCGCACGAAGGCTGCGTGCCAGACGCCGGGCAGCGCGATGTCGTCGATGAAACGGCCCTTGCCGCGCAGCAGCGGCTCGTCTTCCAGGCGGGTGATGCGGGAGCCGATGATGGACGTCTGCGACAAGGCGACACTTTCTCCGCTGTCATGCCCGGGCTTGTCCCGGGCATCCACGTCTTGGGGTTTCGCACCTGTTGTAAAGGCGTGGATGGCCGGGACAATAGGCAATGCAGCGACGCCGTCCTGCGGACGGCCGTAGGCGAGCGAAGCGACGCCGTCCTTCGGACGGCTATGGCCATGACGTGGATAGGGTTGCGCGATTCGCGTTCCGGCGGCCGGAATGCGGAGGCCCGGCCCGTTACTGCTGCGGCCCGCTCAACGCGATGTCCCGCTCGGCGCGGAACACGTTGGAATAGAGGTTGGCGACCCATTGCCGGCCGGGAGCCGTGACGTTGAGATACCGGATCGCGGTCTGCACGTAGGGCGCGACGCAATTCCAGTAGAACTGCGGATACTTGTCGACCAGGTCGGCCGGCGACTCGTAGCCGAGCTGGCGGTTCATGCCGGTTTCCTGGAATTCAAAGTAGAGCGCATTGGCCTTGCGGATGTAGTTCGGATCGCCGAGCTGGCCGATCAGGTCGGCGGCGCGAAGCAGCGCCGCCTCCTCGTCGATCTCCTCGACCTCGGCCGGCATCTTGCTCGGGAAGCGCGTGCCCTCGACCGCGCGGGCAATGCGCGTGGCATCGAGCAGCTCGCTGCCGTGGATGCGCTCCATGATGTACAGCTTGGAGCGGTCGACGTGGTGCGCCATCAGCGCCGCGTCGGAGGCGCCACGCGGCAGCTTGATCTTGTTGCCTGAGGCATTGATCACATAGCCGTCCTCGTCGTCGCCCGGGACCACGCCGCGCACGTAGCCGATGTCGTGGGTGAGGCAGGCGATGATCACGTGCGCGTAGTCGGCCGCCATCAGGCGGACGTGCAGCGCCCGGCCGCGCATCATCTCGTGGCCGGCGAGCGTCACCAGCATGGTGTGCTCGACATTGTGATAGAGCGCGTCGCTGTTGCCGATGCATTCCAGCGCGACGCGGGCGACCGAAGGCACGAGCTCGACCAGCCCACCCTCGGAGGAGCCGAACCGGCGCTGCATGTAATCGGCAAGGAAGCTGCCCAGGGCGTCGGCGGCAAGTTCTGGCACGGTCATCATGTCGCCCGCTCCTCCCGTTCGGGCTGGCCCGATCGAAAAGCGTTCCATGACTCTATCCCGGTTGGATGACAGGTTCCACCGTGCCCAGGCTTGGGCCGAGCGGCCTATTTCGTTACCGCCTCGCCGGCTTTTTTAAGCACTTCCTTGGGGGTGGCATAAAGCTCGGCCAGCAGCTCCTCGATCTCCTTGCCGCGCACCGGGTTGACGTCGATCTCGAGCTTCTTGGCGTCGGCGAGGTATTCCGGGTCCTTCATGGTGGCGTCGAAGGCTGCGACCAGTGCGGCCTTGCGGTCGGCCGGAATGCCGGGGGGCGCTGCGAACGGCCGGGCCATTTCCTGGGCGGCCAGGAACAGCTTGAGGATCTGCAGCTTCTCCTTGTCCTGCGTCTGCTCCATCACCAGCGGCACGTCGCCGATCTCGGGCACCTTCTTGAACGAGGCCTGCGAGACCAGGTTGATCTTCTTGTCCTTGAGCCATTGCGCGTGGCGGGTCTTGACCGTGCTCCAGGACACGCCGCACAGCCCGTCGACCTCGCCGCGCTCCATGGCGAGCGTGATCTCGTTGGTGCCCGGATAGCCGGGGACGAGCTTGATCGGCGCGTTGAACACGTTCTTGTAGAGCCGGGCGAAGATGTCGGGCTCCGAGCTCGGGCCCTGGCCGCCCAGGTTGCTGGGCTTTTTCAGGAAGTCGTCCCAGGTCTTGATGCCGGTGGTGTGCCACGTGAGGCAGAGGCTCACATCGTCGGTGACGCTGCCGAGCCAGGAGAACTTGGTGCCGTCGAAGGTCGCACCGCTTTCAAGCAGCGGATTGATGCCGGTGGTGCGGGCGAAGGTGCCGAACACGGTGCCGTCCTTGGGCGCGGCCGTGTAGATGAAGTTCGCGGCGCGGAGCGAGCCTGCGCCCGGCATGTTCTGCGGCACGATGGTCGGATTGCCGGGGATGTGCTTGCCGATGTGGCGGGCGAGATGGCGGGCATAGAGGTCGTAGCCGCCGCCGGACGAGAACCCGATCGCAAGCGTGATCGACTTGCCCTTGTAGAACTCCTCGACGCTCTGGGCGCGGGCGCGATCCTGGGCGGCGCCGATCAGAATCGACAGCCCCGCCAACGCGGCAACAACACGCATATGCAACGTTCTCTCCCTGTCCGGTGGCTTCCGTTTCTTACGAAAGCTTATGCTCCACCGCACGGGAGTTGTCGATTGCGCCGTTGCCGCGGCTTGGCCGCGCAGAACTGGTGGCGGCGCGGAACAGGGACCGCGAACGTCTTATTTCGTGACGGCTTCGCCGGCCTTCTTCAGCACCTCCTTGGGTGTCGTGTAGAGCTCCGTCAGCAGGTCCTCGATCTCCTTGCCGCTCACCGGGCTGACGTCGATATCGAGCTTCTTGGCTTCGGCGAGGTAGTCCGGGTCCTTCATGGTGGCGGCGAAGGCCGCGACGAGGGCGGCCTTGCGGTCGGCCGGAATGCCCGGAGGTGCTGCAAACGGCCGGGCCATCTCCTGGGCGGCCAGGAACAGCTTGAGGATCTGCTGCTTCTCGTGATCCTGCGTCTGCTCGATTGTGAGCGGCACGTCACCGATCTCGGGCACCTTCTTGAACGACGCCTGGGCCACGAGGTTGATCTTCTTGTCCTTGAGCAGTTGCGTGTGGCGGGTCTTGATCGTGCTCCACGAGATGCCGCACAGCCCGTCGACCTCGCCGCGCTCCATGGCGAGCATGATCTCGTTGGTGCCCGGATAGCCCGAGACGAGCTTGATCGGCGCGTTGAACACATTCTTGTAGAGCCGCGCAAAGACATCCGGCTCCGAGCTCGGCCCTTCGCCGCCCAACGCGGAGGGCTTGGTGATGAAATCCTGCCAGGTCTTGATGCTGGTGGTGTGCCAGGTCATGCAGATGCTCACGTCGTCGCTGACGCTGCCGAGCCAGGAGAACTTGGTGCTGTCGAAGGTGGCGCCGCTTTCGAGCAGCGGGTTGATGCCGGTGGTCCGGGCGAAGAGGCCGAACGCGGTGCCGTCCTTCGGCGCCGCCGTGTAGATGAAGTTCGCGGCGCGCAGCGAGCCTGCGCCCGGCATGTTCTGCGGCACGATGGTCGGATTGCCCGGGATGTACTTGCCCATGTGGCGGGCGAGATGGCGGGCATAGAGGTCGTAGCCGCCGCCGGCCGAGAACCCGATCGCGAGGTTGATGGACTTGCCCTTGTAGAACTCCGCCACGCTCTGGGCCTGGCATGGGGTGCCGCACACGAGCAGCGACAGGCCGGCGAGGGCAACAACGAAACGCATTTGCAACGTCCTTTTCTGATTTTTCAGGTCTGCGCCGCCATGCAAGAAGCTTACCGGGAGGAAGCGTTCGACACTGCGGGACAAGCCTGGCCGTGACGTGAACGAGACTGCACAAAGAACCTATTTCGTTGCCGCCTCGCTGGCCTTCTTGAGCACCTCTTTGGGCGTCGCGTAGACCTCGGCCAGAAGGTCGTCAATGGTCTTCCCGCTGACAGGATTGATATCGAGCTCGAGCTTCCTCGCCTCACTGAGATACTCCGGGTCCTGCATGGTCGCGTCGAAGGCCGCGGCGAGCGCGGCCTTGCGGTCGGCCGGGATGCCGGGCGGCGCGGCAAACGGCCGGCCCATTTCCTGGGTGACCATGAACAGCTTCAGGATCTGCTGCTTCACCTTGTCGTTCGTCTGTTCCATCACCAGCGGCACATCGGCGAGCTCGGGGGATTTCTTGAACGACGCCTGCGAGATCAGGTTGATCTTCTTGTCGTTGAGCCATTGCGCGTGGCGGGTCTTGATCGTGCTCCAGGACAGGCTGCACAGGCCGTCGACCTCGCCGCGCTCCATGGCGAGCGTGATCTCGTTGGTGCCCGGATAGCCCGCGACCACCCTGATCGGCGCGTCGAAAACGTTCTTGTGGAGGCGGGCGAAGATGTCCGGCTCCGAGTTCGCGCCGTCGCTGCCGAGCGTGGTCGGCTTGGTGATGAAGTCCTGCCAGGTCTTCACGCCGGTGGTGTGCCAGGTGATGCAGAGGCTCACGTCCTCGGTGACGCTGCCGAGCCACGAGAACTTTCTGGCGTCGAAGCTCGCGCCCACCTCGAGCAATGGATTGATGACACCGACGGTGCGGGTGAAGGTGCCGAACACGGTGCCGTCCTTCGGCGCTGCCGTGGTGAGGAAGTTCGCGACGCGCAGCGAGCCTGCGCCCGCCATGTTCTGCGGCACGATGATCGGATTGCCGGGAATGTGCCGGCTCATGTGCCGGGCGAGATGGCGGGCGTAGAGGTCGTAGCCGCCGCCGGCCGAGAAGCCGATCACGAGGCTGATGGTCTTGCCCTTGTAGAACTCCTCGACGCTCTGGGCGTGTGCGTGCGCCGTCAGCAATATGAGGCCGGTTAAAGCAGGGATCAGTCGCATCTGCGAAACTCCAGGTCGCCCGGCGTGTCGGATTCTAGATGGCAAGCTCCTGTGCAATCCACTGTGATTGTCGATGATTTTCGCTGTGGCAGACGACATGCCGGATTAGGATGCCGCGCATGATGCGCAGCATGGGCCGCATTGGATCGCGAGTTTCATCCGCCACCGGACGGCTCCTGCTCGTTCTCGCATGCGGACTGCTCGCCGCAGGCTTTCGCATCGGCGACCCGGGGCCGCTGTTCGATGATCCGGCCGGTGTCGTGGAGGCCATCGGCCGCGTCAAGGAGAGTGCCGGCGGCCGGCTTCGCGCCCTGAAAATCGAGATCGAACAGCGCAGGCTGACGGTGCAGGTTCAGAATCCGGCGAACCGCCGCGCCATCGACGAGTGGCGGACCGAACATGTGTCGGTGGCCGGCATCCACTGGGACCGGGTGCACGGTCCGGCGCCGGTGCAGCCGAACCTGGTCAATCCCGACCTCGAAGCCAACCTGTTCAATCTCGACGATATTGATTTCAACGTCGTCGCGACGTTGACCCGCAACGCGGTGGAGCGCGCCGGCCTGGAAGAACGCGCCCGCGTCACCCGCATCGAGATCATGCGCACGGTTTCGATCCTGCCGGCGCCCGCGAGCGGCGACGTCCGCTGGTCCGTGCAGGTGTCGAGCAGCCGCGAGTCGGCGCGGGTCTTTGCCGACGTCAAAGGAACGATCACCGGCGTCGACCTCGCCGGGACCAACCGCGCCCGCGATCTCGACCTCCTGACGCGCCCGGAGCTTGTCTCGGATGCAGCCAAAGCCTTCCGCACCGCGATCGGTGCCGATGCGCGGCTCGTTCATGTCAGCATCGGCTCGCATGCCGTGAGCTTTCGCACCAACAGCGCCGATCCGAATTTTCCGATCCCGCTGTCCGGCAGCCTCAGCGCGCGGGCGTCCTACACCTGGAACCTGAACGGCCTGCAGCGCGCCATCGGGTCGGTCTCGGTCGATGCAGGCCTGCCGCTGCAGGATGCACCGTTCAGCGTCGACGATGTGGATTGGACCGTGCTGCCGAAGCTGATGGCGGCCGCGAAGGAGCGGCTTCGCATGCCGCAGGGGCGTGTCACCGGCGCGGAGATCAGCCGTCCGACGCAGGGCGTGGGCGAGCCGGTCGCGCTCTGGACCATCGAGGTCACCGATACCAACCGGGAGAAAGGCACGATCCGCGCCGATGCGCGCGGCGTCGTGGCGGATGTCACGCTGCCGGAAAGCCGCCGGCCGCCGATCGACTGGTACGACCCCGCGACCATGGTGCAGATGCTCGACCGCATCGGCCGCGAGTTCGGCAATGGTGCGAAGTTCTCGGAGATCACCTTCATGAACGACAAGGTCGTCATCGTCGCGCCCGATCCGCGCCAGCCGCAGGCGTTCGTGCAGGTGCTGCTTATGAAGGACGGCTTCTCGCGCTTCGGCTCGCCGGGGATGCTCGCCACCATGCAGACGCCATTCGCCCTGGCCGATCTGCAGCCGCTGACCGCGCCGAAGCTCGCCGAGCTGCAATCGGCGACGCTGACGCGGCTGTCGCTGCCGCCGCGGAGCATCAGCAGCATCACGCTCGGCCGCGGCAGCATGGACCCGTCGCCGCGTGGCAATGTCACGATCGAGATCAGGGCAGAGGACCGGCCGTTCGGCCGTTCCGGCCGCGTCAACTACGAATTGGACGGCCGGGAGCTCAAGGCCTATCTGCCGTGAGCTTTCTTCGCATCGATGCGAGGCGGCGAAATAGAACGCGGGCGAGCCGATGGCAGGCTCGCCCGCGAAGTTCAATTCAATATTTTCAGCCTGCAGGTGGGTTCTTGTTCGGTACGACTTCGTTGTCCGAGTAGGCTCCTGCGAAAATTCACTCTGCTCCAAATTTCCGGAGCATCCATTGGTGTCGGCCACTCAGCGCGACGTTCACCACACGGTCCACTTTGCGCCGCCCGCGGATAACCAACAGTGCGTAAGGTCACAGCCGCCTGCAGGCTGCAGGAGCGGTGTGCGAAAAGTCATCCGCCCGCTGTGCGAAAGGTCACAGCGGCGTGGCAGCGGCGAATAGGGCCGCGGCTATTGCGCCTGGATGTTCGCCTCGCGGATGATCTTGGCGAATTCCTCGTTCTGATGGCGCAGATGTGCGACGAAATCCGCGCCGCATCTGCCGGTCGGGAACACACCGGCGTTGACGAGCTTCGAGCGCACCTCGGCGTTCTGCAGTGCCTCCTGAAACCATGCGTCGAGCTGCGTCACGGTGTCCTTCGGCGTCGCCGCCGGCGCCATGATGCCGAACCAGCTTTCCGCCTCGAAGCCCGGGAAGCCCTGCTCTGCCACGGTCGGAATGTCGGGCAGCTGCTCGAGGCGGCTCGCTCCCGTGGTGGCGAGCCCGCGTAGCGTGCCGCCCTGCAGCGCGCCGTAGACGTCGCGGAAGTCGCCCATCGCGACCGACACATGGCCGCCCATCACCGCGTTGATCGACGTCGAGGTGCCGTTGTACGGCACGAAGGTGATGTCGGCGTTGGCGCGGCGCTTCAGGGTCTCGAAGGCGATGTGCGGGCCGGTCGCCGGGCCGACGGTGGCGAATGTCAGCTCGCCCGGCTTGGCGCGCGCCGTCGCCAGGAAGTCGGCGAAGCTGCGGATCGGCGAATCCTTGTTGACCACGATGTAATGCGGCGAGCGCACCAAGAGGCAGAGCGGCGCGAAGCTCGTCAACGGGTCGTAGTTGGTCTTCTTCAGCAGCGGATTGATGAGCACGCCAGCGGCCACGATCAGCAGCGTGCCGCCATCGGGCTCGGCGCGCGCCACCGCTTCGGTCGCGATCAAGCCGCCGCCGCCGAGACGGTTCTCGATCACGAAGGAGATGCCGTGCTGCTTGCCGATCTGCTCGCCGAGCACGCGCGCCGTGACATCGGTCGGGCCGCCGCCCGGGAAGGGAACGACAATGCGGATGGTTTTCGGCACCTGGGTCTGCGCTTGCGCCTGCGCGCCGTGCGGAGATGCCGCGAGGGTGATGAGTGCAGCCGTGGCGAGGGTCAGAGCTTTGCCGAGCAACGTCATGGCGCGTGTCCTCAACCTTTACCGGCGAGGCCGGCCTTCTCGACCAGCGGCTTCCAGCGCGCCGCCTCGTCGCCGACGAACCTGGTGAAGTCGCTGCGGCTCATCGGCTGGGCGATGAAGCCGTCGCGTCGCAAACGCGCCTGAACGTCAGGCAGGGCGACGGCTGCCGCCACCTCGCGGTTGAGCTTCTCGGCGATGTCCTCGGGCAGCTTCGCCGGGCCCGACAAGGCAAACCAGGTGGTGCCGACGAGCTGCGGATAGCCGAGCTCCTTGAAGGTCGGCAGGTCGGGCTGGTCCGGCATCCGCTCGGGCGACGTCACGGCGACGCCTGTGAGCTGTCCCGCCCGCAGGAACTGTGCGGTCGAGGACAGCGTGAAGGTGCAGAGTGCGACATGGCCTGCGACCACATCGGTCAGCGCCTGCGAGGTCGAGCGGTACGGCACGTGCTCCAGCGGCGCGCCGGTCGCGAGCGAGATCGCGACACCCATCAGGTGTCCGTCGGAGCCCACGCCCGACGACGCGTAGGTGAGGGACTTCGCGCTCGCCTTGGCGGTGCTGATGAATTCCTTCAGCGTCTTGATGTTGGCGGATGGCGTGGCGGCCAGCGCCACCGGCGCGCCCGCCACATAGGCGATATGCGAAAAGTCGTTGACCGGGTGATAGGTCGCGGCCGGATTGATCACCGGCACCAGCGCCAGCGTGGAAAGGTTGGTGATGCCGATGGTGTAGCCGTCAGGCGGAGCCGCTGCGATCGCCTGGGTGCCGATCATGCCGCCCGCGCCGGTGCGGTTCTCGACCACGAACTGCTGCTTGAACACCGCCGACAGATGGTCGGCCACCACGCGGGCGAGCGTATCGCCCGAGCCGCCGGCGCCGAACGGCACGATGATCTTCACCGGCCGGTCGGGCCAGGTTTCTGCGGAAGCAGGCGAGGTGAGTGGAAGAAGCGCGGCGAGGAGAAGAACGAGCGAAGTCAGGCGTCTGGTCACGAAGGCCTCGGGGGAGCAATGGCCGGCGCGTGATTATGATCGATGCGGCAGCGCAGGCAAGGCGACATGGCCGCACGGCTGAACGGCGGGTTCAGCACGCGGAACGCAGGCAACTCAGCCATTCGCGCCCGGCCTTGACAGCGCGCAACCGTAATTCGAAGAAAGACCGGAAAGCCTTGGCCCGCCCGGGAAGGGCTGCGGCGCGCGAGCGGAGGAAATTGACGTGGCAGGCAAGTGGGACGTGGTGGTGGTTGGCGCCGGAAACGCGGCGTTTTGCGCGGCGCAGGCGGCGGCCCAGAACGGCGCCAAGGTGCTGATGGTCGAGCGCGCGCCCAAGGAGCTGATGGGCGGCAACTCCCGCTTCACGGCCGGCGCGTTCCGCTGCGTCTATGACGGCGTCGACGACCTCACGGCCATCATGCCGGACCTGACCAAGGACGAGATCGACCGCTCCGACTTCGGCACCTACACGGCCGACAAGTTCTACGACGACATGTTCCGGGTGACGGAATACCGGACCGACGGCGAGCTGTGCGACCGCCTGGTCGGCCGCTCGCGCGACGCCATGCGCTGGCTGCACAAGACCGGCATGAAGTTCGATCCGATCTGGGGCCGGCAGGCCTATCTGATCGACGGCAAGTTCAAGTTCTGGGGCGGCCTCACGGTCGAGTCCAAGGGCGGCGGCCCGGGCCTCATCGAGCAGCACCTGAAGCTCGCCCAGCAGAACGGCATCGAGATCCGTTACGGTGTGCGCGGCCTGTCGCTGATCTATGACGGCAAGACCGTGAAGGGCCTCAAGGTGAAGGCCAACGGCGCGTACGAGGACATCGAGTGCAAGTCGGTGATCATCGCCTGCGGCGGCTTCGAGTCGAATCCCGAGATGCGCACCCGCTACATGGGCCCGGGCTGGGAGCTCGCGAAGGTGCGCGGCACGCCCTACAACACCGGCGACGGCATCAACATGGCGCTCGCCATCGGTGCGTCGAGCTTCGGCAACTGGTCGGGCGGCCACGCCGTGCAGTGGGACTACAACGCGCCGGAGTTCGGCGACCTCTCGGTCGGCGACAACTTCCAGAAGCACAGCTATCCGTGGGGCATCCTGGTCAATGCCACCGGCCGCCGCTTCGTCGACGAGGGCGCGGACTTCCGCAACTACACCTACGCCAAGTACGGCGCCGTGGTGCTGCGCCAGCCTGGCAACTTCGCCTGGCAGGTGTTCGACGGCAAGATCGTGCCGATGCTGCGCGCCGAATACCGCATCAAGCGCGTGTCGAAGGTCTCGGCCAACACCATCGAGGAGTTCGCGCACAAGCTCGAGGGCGTGAACCCGGAGGCGTTCCTCGACGAGATCAAGAAGTACAACGCCGCCGTGAAGAAGGACGTGAAGTTCGATCCGAACATCAAGGACGGCCGCGGCACCGTGGGTCTGGCGATCAACAAGTCGAACTGGGCCAACACCATCGAGGAGCCGCCGTTCGAAGCCTATCAGGTCGGCTGCGGGCTTTCGTTCACGTTCGGCGGCGTGCGCATCGATCCGGACTCGGGGCAAGTGATCGATTCGGACATGAACCCGATCCCGGGCCTCTATGCGGCGGGCGAGCTCGTCGGCGGCATCTTCTACTTCAACTATCCGGGCGGCTCGGGGCTGATGTCGGGCACCGTGTTCGGCCGCATCGCCGGCACCGGCGCCTCGGCCGCGATGCGCAACGCATGAAATTGAAAAAACACAATCGCTACGCCTATTCGCCGATCACCGAGCGGCAGGACTTCACCTGGCCGGACGGCAAGCGCCTTGCCTTCTATTGCGCGCTCAACGTCGAGCATTTCAGCTTCGGCGAGGGCCTCGGCCATACACCGACGGCGCCGGGCCCTCAGCCCGACGTTCGCAATTTCGGCTGGCGCGACTACGGCCTGCGCGTCGGCATCTGGCGCATCTTCGATACGATGGACGAATTCAAGCTGCCGATGTGCCATCTGCTCAACGCGTCGGTCTGTGAGGAGATGCCGCAGATCGCGGCGCGCATCCGCCAGCGCGGCGACGAGGTGATCGGCCACGGCTATACGAACTCGGAGCGCCAATCCGACATGGATGAGGCGACCGAGGCCGCCATGATCGCGCACGCGACCAAGACGCTGGGCGAGAGCTGCGGGCGGCGTCCTTACGGCTGGATGGGTCCGTGGATTTCGGAGACGGCCACGACGCCCGACCTGCTGCAGGAGAACGGCTATACGTTCCTGATGGACTGGCCGGCCGACGATCAGCCGTTCTGGATGAAGACGCGCAAGGGCCGCATCATGTCGGTGCCTTATCCGATCGAGATCAACGATACGCCGACGATGCTCAGCCGCGCCCAGCCGGCGACGGACTTCCATCGCATGATCCTCGATCAGTTCGAGGAAATGCTGCGGCTTTCGCAGAGGCAGTCCCTCGTGTTCGGCATCTCGATGCACACGTTCTGCACCGGGCAACCGTTCCGGCTCGCGCAGGTGCGGCAAGCGCTGCAGACGCTGATGAAGCATCCGGGATTCGACAAAGTGTGGGTGACGACGCCCGGCGGAATTGCGGATTACGCGGCCGAGCTGCCGACCGCCTGCGTGCCGTAGTTGGCGGTGAACTAGAGTCTTTCCCAGTTGCCCTGCGCCGCGAGCCACAACGGCGGTGTCATCGCCGGGCCTGACCCGGCGATCCATGAGCGAGCGCGGTTGAAGGCAGCCTTACGTAAGGCTTCTGTTGTTGAACCCGGGTCATGGACCCCCGCGTCAAGCGCGGGGGTGACGGCGTGCATGTTGCACGGGTGCTTCCAAGCACCTGGGAAATGCCCTAGCCGCCGCCGATCTCCTCGCGCAGAATTTCCAGCTCCAGCCAGCGCTCCTCGGCTTCGGCGAGCCTGGTCTGCACCGCGCCGAGGTCTGACGACACCTTCTCGAAGCCCGTGCGGTCGCGCGCGAAGAAAGCCGGATCGTCGAGCTGCTGCTGCAGCTTGCGGCCTTGGGCCTCGAGGTCGGCGATGGTCTTGGGCAGCGTCTCCAGCGCGTGCTTCTCGTTGAAGCTCAGCTTCCGCTTCTTGTCCGGCGCGGGCCTGGCTTCCTTGATCGGCTTCGGCTCCTTCGCTGCGGCCTTCGGGGCCTCGCGCATGAGGTCTGCGCCGCGCTGCGCCAGCATGTCGGTGTAGCCGCCGGCATATTCGATCCAGCGGCCGCTGCCGTCGGGCACGATCACGCTGGTGACGAGCCGATCGAGAAAGTCGCGGTCGTGGCTGATCAGCAGCACGGTGCCGGCGTAGTCGGCGACCATGTTTTCCAGCACGTCGAGCGTCTCGAGATCGAGGTCGTTGGTCGGCTCGTCGAGCACCAGCAGGTTCGAGGCCTTCGCCAAGGTCTGCGCCAGCATCAGCCGGCCGCGCTCGCCGCCCGAAAGCTTCTCCAGCGGCGTGCGGGCCTGCTCGGGCGCGAACAGGAAGTCCTTCATGTAGCCGATGACGTGCCGCTTCTCGCCATTGACCTCGACGGTCTCGCGGCCGCCGCCGGTCAGCGCGTCGGCGACCGTGGTGCTGGGATTGAGGCTGTCGCGGTGCTGGTCGAGCGTGGCCATCGCCAGGTTCGCGCCGAGCTTCACGGTGCCGGCGTCCGGCTCGAGCCCGCCGGTCAGCATCTTCACCAGCGTGGTCTTGCCCATGCCGTTGGGGCCCACGACGCCGATACGGTCGCCGCGCAGCACGCGGGTCGAGAAGTTCTCGACGATGGTGCGGCCCTCGTAGCTCTTGCCGATGCCCTTCGCTTCGATCACCTGCGCACCGGAGGGCGCGGCCTCGCTCGCCGCGATGGTCGCGCTGCCCTGCGCGCCGCGATAGGTGCGCCGGGTCTCGCGGAGCGTCTGCAGGCCTGCGAGCCGCTTCACGTTGCGCTTGCGCCGCGCCGTCACGCCGTAGCGCAGCCAGTGCTCCTCGGCGACGATCTTGCGGTCGAGCTTGTGCTGGTCGCGCTCCTCCTCGGCCAGCACCTCGTCGCGCCAGTCCTCGAAATCGGCGAAGCCGCGCTCCACGCGCTTGGTCTTGCCGCGGTCGAGCCACACCGTGCTGCGCGACATGTTGGAGAGAAAGCGCCGGTCGTGGCTGATCATCACGATGGCCGAGCGGAGTCCCTCGAGCTCGCGCTCCAGCCATTCGATGGTGGGCAGATCGAGATGGTTGGTCGGCTCGTCGAGCAGGAGGATATCCGGATCGGGCGCCAGCACGCGGGCGAGCGCCGCGCGGCGCGCCTCGCCGCCCGAGAGCCGCGACGGCTCCTCGTCGCCGGATAGGCCGAGCGCATCGAGCATCACGCGGGCCTGATGCGGCCCGTCATGGGGACCAAGCCCGGCCTCGACATAGGCCAGCACGGTCGGCGCATCGCCGAAGTCCGGTTCCTGCGCCAGATAGCGCACCGAGGCGCCCGGCTGCACGAACACCGAGCCGCTGTCCGGCTCGACCCCGGCCGCCGCGATCTTGAGCAGCGTCGATTTGCCCGAGCCGTTGCGTCCGACCAGGCAGACGCGCTCGCCTGGCGCGACCGACAGCTCGGCCGACGTGAGGAGCGGCGTGCCGCCGAAGGTGAGTGCGATGTCTTTGAGCTGCAGAAGAGGCGCGGGCATGGCGCGCATCTAGGGCAGGAAAGCGGAGGAACGCAACTGTGAAGCTTAGATACGTCGAATCGGTCTGCAGCCGCTAGAAGGCTTCTATCCGGCCTTCCTCGAACCATCTGGGAGTGCGAATAGGTGGCGCGCCGGAATGCCGTGACAACGTGAAGAAGATATTTCCCAGAGCGAAGGCCACGTCCAGAAGCAGCTTTCTCTTCATTTCGGTGAATTGGCGATCAAATTCGTTTTTTATGATCTTGTGTGCGGCTGGTTGCCTCTCACGTCTTACCTTTCGAAGTGGGTCAATAATTTCTCGTCGAGCAGCAGCCTCGTCGCCCCAATTGATATCTCCGTTGAACAGCCAATCATCAAGAAGGACGAGTGTGCCTTTGTGCTTCCGTTCGGTCGAACCATCGGGGTGGCTGATAGTGGAAAAGCGCTCGACCTTGCCGTCGAAGAATTTCGAATTGATATTTTCAGAAATTAGCTTGTCGAGTTCATGGGTGAAACTCAGATAATCCGATCGAGTCGATCTCATGAACGGAGACAAGTTGTAGTGAACGTAGGGAGGTACCTCGTTCAAAAACAAGTCGGCGCTCCAAATTTTTTGGCAGATTTTGTTTAAGGAGTTAATTGAAAATCGTATCGCTGCTATGGCGCTGTTATTTTCCCAAACTTGCCCAAGAATCGATGGCTTGTAATAATTTTCGTGCATGAGCGCTGAAGTGTGGCTGAGATATGTTTCCCAGTGTCGCTGGTGCTCTGGGGAAAATTGAGAGAGATACCGAACAAAGACACATACTACCGCATCTCCATTTTGGTCGATCCCTAGGCCAAGCGTTTGCAAAAAAGTTTGATCGCGTTCGGGAATTGGTCCCGTCTTCTTCGATTCCATCAGCATAGAAATGCTGCCGGCATATTCCGAAAATTGGAACGAGTAGCGCGGGTCGAGTCTGTATCGATCAAGGACGCCCAATTCAAAAAAAATGGCCTTTAGCTGTTCGGTCCCCTCTGCGAGGAGCTTTGTGAACGGCTTAGGAGCGAGGAAGCTCAGATCGTAGTGTAGTTGGATCGTTTGAGGCGTGGGATAAAGACAAGTGTGGTACTTCTCGCTGACATCCAAATTCTCGATTTGCTTTTCAACTGACAGGGGCGGATGTCGCTTGATGTGGGGGTTTAACTCCGTTGGCGAAGAGATCACGTCCAGTTTTCGCTCTTTGACTAACTCGGCTATTGCATCATGTAGCGAGGCATCATCTATGCCCTGGTTGATCTCTTCAAGTTTGATGCCATTGAAGCTTTCGCTTTCAATTTCCGATCGATATGCGATCAATAGCCGATCAAGCAACATATTTTGTGCGTTCATGGGAGCCCCGAATCATTGGTTCGGCTTTAGAAAATTTCCGTCGCTTTTGATCGTCGTCAGAAACCGCAGCCGGCCGTTTTCCAGCACGTAGAAATGCCGGCCCATGTCGCCCTTCTTCTCGTTGCGGGCACCGGAGAGCACGATGAGCCGGCTGTCATGGCGGAAGTCGATGCCTTCGAACTTGTCGTGCGTATCGAGCCAGCTCGAGACCGACGGCAAAGGGACAATTCGGCCGCTCTTCGGATAGACGACCGCGCCCCAGACACAGGCCGTTCCGCAGCCGACCACCGCCAGGAAATAGCGGCCGGCGAAATTCGCGCGCTTGTCGCTACCGACCGTGTCCTGCAGACGCAGTCGCGGATCCTCGCCCCAGTCTTTCGGGACGACCGGCTTCGCCACGCGCGTGTGCGAAAGCTTTGCCACCGGATAGTCGGCAAACTGTGGCGCGCGGTCAGGGGGCGCGGCTTGTGCCGCCGCGGCCGCACCGAGGCCGAGAACCGCTATGGCTGCTGCGGCAAATCCGTTTCTGTTCATCCGCGTCAACATTGCGCGCTCCCCGCCCCCGATTGTCAGTTGCTATATTGACCCCGGTGCGAAGGAAATTGCGAGGGCGCAGATGAAACGCGAGACCGCCTTTCCGGCACAGGTGCTGATGATGGTGGGCGTGGCTTTGCAGGAGTTGCAGCAGTCGGAAGCCGAGACCGACCTGGACCGGGTTCGCATCTTGATCATGAATGCCCAGTCGACCCTGATCGAGCTTCACGCGCTGGCGGAGAAGGTCGACGAGGAGACACCGTAGCGAAGTTGATTTCCGCCGGGCTATCGCGCGCCATCATGCAAAACAGAGAGCCCCGGCTTGCGCCGGGGCTCTCTCGTCACGTCACGCTTGCGTCGCCGAGACGTGCCTTCAAGCTTGCAGCAGTTAGTCGAACTTGAACTCCGGCATGGCCTTGAGCTGGTCCTTGGAGGCGCCGCTCAGCACCGCATGGTCCGGATACCACTTCTTGCCGCTCGTCGCCGTGGTGGTGGTCGTCGTGGCCGGCCGATTGGCGCCCGGCGCGGCGCCCGTGGTCGTGGTGGTGCTGGCCGCGGACGAGCGCACCGGCTCGTCGACGAATTTCAACTTGCTCAGCTCGACCTTGATGTCGTGCTGGCCCATGCCGAGGAAGCCGCCGACGCCGATCACCACGCCGTCGACCTTGCCGGACTTGTCGATCAGCACTTCACTGATCGAGCCGAGCTTCTCGTCCTGGTCATTGTAGACATTGACGCCGACGAGCTTCGAGGCGCGCCACATCGACGATGTCGAAGTCGTGGTGGTCGTGGTGGTGGCCGACGGGGCCGGGGTCGCGGCAGGTGGTGCCGGCGGATTGGCTTGGGCGAACGCCGTCACGATGACAACGGACGACAGCAGTCCACCGAGCAGAAGACTTTTGGTCATGAGATCACTCCGGTTGTTGTTGAAACAGATGATCTTCGAACGTGCTGCGAAGAAACTTTGTTCCCTGGCTGCGTGGTTTTCGCTGTGCGACACGGATGCACGCATCAACGATTTTGCGTCGCGCGTTTCTTGTCGGCTGGTTGCTCCTGACCGCGTTCGTCCTTGATGACGCCCTGCTCGGTCTTGCCGCGCTCATCCGTGGGGTGCTTCCGCCGGACAGGTTCCTTGTGCGGCGCATGATCTTGCGATGCTTGCTCGCGCGCCGTCATCACGGCCGCTCCCGCTGCTCGTCCTCGCGCGGATCCTGCTTGGGCGGAATTCTGTTGATCGTGTCGGAGCCGGTGGTTTCCGGTTTGATGGAGCCCGAGCCGGTGGTTTCCGGTTTGATGGAGCCCGAGCCGGTGGTTTCAGGCGCGCCGGCGTTTGGCGAGGCCGGTGCACTGCTCGCAGCCGGCGGCGCGGGCGCCCTCGCGGTCTGCGTGAACGTGGTGTCTTTTGCGTAGATGAACGCCGCAGCGATACCGGCCACGAACAGCGCTGCGATCCCTGCGAAGATCACGGCGACGGTGGCTTCGGACTCATCGGCCTTCCGCCATTGCTCGCGGAGTCCGGTGCTTCTGGAATCACGATTTTCCATGATTTTGCCCTCGATGTTCCAGTTGCGATGTCTCTCTTGATGTTTCTCCTGGGGCAAACGTTTGCGGCGCAGCGCTGTTCCGGGGGCGGCCATTGATGATGCACCGCCACATGTTCCGGATGACGAACAAATTCCTGTGCAACCAGGAACGCGCAGGCGGTTTGTTCCGTTGGACCAGCCGGGTGCGACCAAGTGCCATCACCAGCCAAGGAGCTTCGCCATGCGTCTTCTTCCGATTGTTGCCGCGGCCAGTATCGGCTTGTTTGCCATCACGGCCGCTAGCGCCGAAGGAACCAGCAGCCAGACCGGTCAGGGCAATCCGAGCGGCGCGCAGAACATGGACACGGTCAACAAGGGCAATCCGAACACGCCGTCGGCCGGACAGACGACCGGCATGAGCTCAAAGAGCATGACCAAGAAGAAGAGGTCGAAGAAGCATCACGCGATGTAATCGCGGCATGTAGGTTTCGCGTTGCGATATCCGGTTGCTGCCGGCTCACCACCGGCGGAAATGAGCCGCTGCGTGTCTTTGACGCGCGGCGGCTTTTGTCATCGTCGATCAAGACGTGCGGCGAATGTCACCGGAACTCCCCTCGTGAGCAGACGTTGGCCCTCCGTACGTTGTGGGCAAGAACTTTGAGGGCAAGGACGTGGGACAAGGAGAACAACCATGAGCATGACGACAGGAACGGGCCGCTTCGGCGATACATCGCCGGCGGTGCACGGGCGTCACGATCTGATCGGCAGCGATCGGGTGGAAGGCACCAATGTCTATCGGTCCGACGGCAAGAAGATCGGCGAGATCGAGCGCGTGATGGTCGACAAGTTCTCGGGCCAGGTCGCCTACGCGGTGATGGGCTTCGGCGGCTTTCTGGGATTGGGCGAGGACCACTATCCGATCCCGTGGCAACGGCTGAGCTATAACGAGAAGCTCGGCGGCTACGAGGTCAATATCACCGACGATCAGCTCAAGAACGCGCCGCACTACGCGACCGGCGAAGAGTGGAAGTGGGATCGCACGCAGGGCCAGCGCATCTACGACTATTACGGCGTGCCGCCGTATTGGCCGCTGATGTAGCAAGGTTCAAGGCTGTGCGCGGAAGCCCCGTGCCGCAAGGCGGCGCGGGGCTTCGTGTTTCTGGCCTCGTGCTTTTATTGCTGAACGCACATGAACGAGCCGGTTTTCTTGGTCCATTCCGGCCCGAGATTGGGATATTCGCCGGGCGCAAGCCGCATGGTCTCGCCGGTGAATCCCTGGTCGCTGAAGAAGTCCCAGGTGCCGGACTTCACCTTCACGGACGCGATCTGGTTCTGCCAGCCGTTCTCGCTGAGCTGCGCCTGCTCGGTGCTGGCCTGGGCGTTGGTGCCGCCGAAATTCGGCTCGGCGTAGATCGAGATGTCGCAGGCGCCGCCTTGCGGCGGTGGCGGCGGGGCCACCAGCGCGACCGTGCGCTGCGGCGGCGGTACGCCCGGCCGGCGGCAGTACTGCACACATTGCCAATCGCCTTCGCCGTCCTCGAAGTCGACGCGCTGCCAGTTCAGGCGGCAGCCCTGCGGCGAGATGCCTTCGCAGTAGTTTCGCGAGGTCGTGAGATAGGCGTCGGGGTAGTAATACGCGCCGCCCAGCACCACCACGCCGAGCGCAGTGATCGGCACGAACACCTTCCACTTGTTGCCCCACCAGACCTTTTTCGGACCGCTCTTCCACACCGGCGCCGAGAACTGGCCGAGCTTGACGAACTGAACGTGGGGCGCGGGCTTGAAGGCGACCTTGTTGACCTGTCCCGGTCCCGGCGAGAACTTGAGGACTTGTGGGCTCGCGACCTGGCCGCCGGGGACGGGCTGGACTTTGTTGCCGCCGACGAAACCGGGCTTGATGTTCGGGTTGACGGTGGTCGTGGTGACGGTGGTCTTTTGCTTTACGACGGTGTTGTTGCCGCCGCCGAATTTCTTCGTGCTGCCGCCGGTCCTGACGGTCGTCGTCTGCCGCGTGAAGGTTCTGACCGGTGCCGCCGTCACCCGTGGCTGGCGGACCACCGTGGTGGTGGTCGTTCTCTTGACCACCACGGGCTTGTTCTTGTTCTGCGACGAAAAATCGGTCGCGTATGATTTCAATGTCTCGGCCTGAGCCGTCGTCGCCGCCAGTCCTGTGATGCTGACCGCGGCCAAAATTGCCACTGCGGTTCGAAACATGGTCGCCTCCCCTCAGGTTCCCAACGGGGAAGGCTAGCACGGCGCTGGACAGGGCGTCCGGCCGATTCCGGGCCGGAATCGGGTGGCAGCGGCCCATGCCAGGGCCTACCTTTGCCGACATGGAACACACCCATCACCATCTGTTCGAGACGGCGATCGGCCTGTGCGGCGTGGCCTGGAACGAGCGCGGCCTTTGCGCCGTGTCGCTTCCGGAAAAGGACGCGGCCACCACCGAGCGGCGGCTCATGAAGAAGGGCGGCAGCAGCGGTCCAGCCGAGCCGCCGCCTGCGGTGCAGGCCGTGATCGCCGATATCCAAAACTATCTCGACGGCCGGAAGGTCGATTTCTCGGCCGTTCCGGTCGATCTCAGCGGCTTCGACGATCTGCGCCGGCGCATCTACGAGGCGCTGCGCGGCATCGAGTTCGGCCGCACCGTCACCTATGGCGATCTCGCCCGCATCATCGGGGCAACCGACTGGGAGGGCGCGCGCGACGTCGGCGCCGCGATGGGAAGCAACCGCATGCCCATCGTGATCCCGTGCCACCGGGTGCTGGCCGCAGGCGGCAAGCTCGGCGGCTTCTCGGCCTATGGCGGCACCAAGACCAAGCAGAAGCTCTTGGCGCTGGAGGGCGTCCGCTTCGACGGCGAAGCGCCCCGCCTACCGGGATTGTAGGGGATCCCCCCGGAATCCTGCTCCGACAGGGAGTTCAGGCCGCGATGCGCTCCGGCTGCCGGATCGGAACCGAGAACAGGCAGGCGCCGGTGATGTTGCGGACCTGTACTTCGGTTCCCGGCATGTCGCTGTCGCTGCTGCATTCGAGGTCGAGCGCGATCAGCTCCGCGAGCTCCCGCGCCTGCTCGGCTTGCGCGAAATCACGGCCTTGATAGTCGTAGTGGACGTGGCTGTTGAACGAGACGTCGAAGAAAAAGCGTTTCATCTGTCACCTTTTTATTGAGCCCCCGGTTGCGTGACCCGCAACGCTGGACCTGAATCTAATTCGCGCGCGTTTTCTGTACGTTTCGGCGATCGATAAGAGTAATTCAAAAAATTGCCGGCAAATTATCGCGAAGATTTTAGCAATATCGACCGACTGTCAGCGCATTTTCAGGACAATTCGCCCACGCACTTTGCGGTCCTTGATGTCGTGGAGCGCCTCGGCGAACTGCTCGAGCGGATAGGCCTTGGTCGGCAGCGGCTTCAACTTGCCTTCGGCATGCAGCCGGTAGATGTCGGCGAAGGCGGCCTGCATGTCCTGCGGCTTGCGCTTGCGATAGTCGCTGACCTGCATGCCGCTGACTTCGATATTCTTCACCAGCACGTAGTTCATCTTCAGCGACGGGATGCGGCCCGAAGCGAAGCCGATCACGATCAGCCGGCCGCACCAGGCAAGCGCGCGCACCGCCGCGTCGAAGATGTCGCCGCCCAGCATGTCGACGATGATGTCGACACCCTTCTTGCCGGTCAGCGCGAACACCTGCTGGCGCAGGCCCTCGTGCAGGTCCGGCACCGAGAGGTCGATGATGGCGTCGGCGCCGGCATCGCGGACGATGTCTTCCTTGCTCTTGCTCGAAACCGCGGCGAACACCTTGCCGCCGAACGCCTTGGCCAGTTGGATTGCGGCAAGGCCGACGCCGCCGGTGGCGCCCAGCACCAGCACGGTCTCGCCCGGCGCGATCCGGCCCCGGTCCTTCAGGGCGAAGTACGCCGTGTCATAGACCAGCGCCATCGAGGCCGCTTCCTCGAACGGCAGGTTCTGCGGCAGCTTGATGCACTGGTTCTCCGGCATCACGGTGAACTCGGCGAAGCCCGCCGACTCGGCCATCAGGAGTGCGTGGTCGCCCGGCTTGAATCGCGTCACGCCTGCGCCCACGGCCGTGACGACACCGACCGGCAGCTTGCCTGGAATGAACGGCAGCGTCGGCTTGAACTGGTAGGTGCCGCTCATCATCACGAGGTCGACGAAGTTCACGCTGACGGCGTGCACCTCGATCATCACCTCGCCGGCCTTGGGCTCGGGCTTGGGCATCTCGCCCAGCGCGGCTTTCTCGATGCCGCCAAATTCCCGGACGACCACGGCGCGCATATCGTTCTCCGTTGGCTGGACGTTTTGTTCCTGGATTGAACCATCAATCGGCATGGCGGCCAAACAGGAGCGTCAGGTTGATGCGATGGTTTTCGTAACCGGGCGCGAAATCGGTGGCGCCGGAGCGGTGAAACAGACGGGATTCGAACAGCACAGCGCGGTTGTCGCGATAAGGCACGATCAGGCTCTCGCCAGCATGCTGGTCGAGGAACGTCGCGATCTCGGCCATGTCCGCATCGTAGCCGCGCACCTGCCATGCCGCAGGCGGCAGCACGCGGCACACTTCCAGCCCGCCGCCGTCGGGATTGCGATTGGCGCGGTCCGGCGTCACCCAGAAATTGATGCTGACAGCGGCATCGTCGGCATGGGCCGCGACGGCCGACGCGGCTTTGAGGCCCTTGAATGCCCAGGCCTGGGTGAGCGGATGCGGCCCGAGCAACTCGGGCAACGCGCCGCGGATCTCGTCGATGATCTGAAGCAGCAATGGGCAAGCGAGGCCGTCTTCCAGATACGAGGCGACGAAGCCACCGATGTGGCTGAAGTCGTGCCAGATGGTGCTTTCGAGCAGATAGCGCCTGAGCGCCGCAAGGCCCTCGGGCGTCAGCAGATCATCGAACGCGACCGCGCCGGCCTCGCGTTCGCGAAAGCGTGCAAGCAAGGCGTCGCGGTCGGGCCGCGCGCTGACGGCGCGGCCCGCGATCTCGGGCGCGCCGCTGATATGGATCGCGGTGTTGTAATCGTCGCCGAGCGCGTCGAGCTGCTCGTCGGACAGCGGTACGGCCTGGTCCGGAACGCCTTCCGCCACAGCCTGATAGTTGCGCGCCATTGTCTCGAAGCGCAGGCGGTCCCGGCGGCGCTCCGCCAGATAACGGAACTGTTCGGCGTCGTGGATGAGCTTGTCGCGCGCCGCCCAGGTCAGCGACTTGCTCGCGATGCCGGATCGATCCTCGCCGCGCCGCAGCTCATAGGTCCGCGCGAAATGATCGAGCGCACGGCTGCGGTCGCCTTCAGCGAGCCAGAGAAAGCCTGCCGCACGATGCGCATCATAATGTCCGGGATCGATGGCACAGACGCGCGCATAGCTTTGCAAGGCGTCGCGCGACCGGCCGAGCGCCTGGAGCGCCGAGGCGCGGTTGTAGTGCGCGGATGCATAGCGCGGCTCGGCAGCGATCGCTGCGTCGAATTGCGCGATCGCCTCGCCATGGCGGCCCTTCGCCGCGGCGATCACGCCGAGATTGTGGATGATGGCCGGATGGCCCGGAGCAAGCGCCAGCGCACCACGGTAGGCGGCTTCGGCCTGATCGAGGCGCCCGGCCTCGTGATGCGCGACCGCGTCGGCGACGCGTTGCTCGAAGGGGCTCGCCATGATCGCCGCCCCGTCGCGGCTCAGACGCCGATCGATGCAGCGACCAGCGTGTCCGTCTCCATATCGGCGTCCTTCACGGCGCCGATCAGCTCGGTGACCTTCTTGATGCCGCGCTCGTCGCACCAGGCCTCGAGATCGTCGATGATCTGAACGAGCGCCGTTGGATTGCGGAAACCCGCATAGCCGATGCCGACCGCGCTCGCGCCCGCCAGCATGTATTCGACGACGTCCTCGGCTTTGGTCACGCCGCCGATGCCGATGATCGGGATCTTCACCTGCTTGGCGACCTGATAGACCATCCGCAGCACGATCGGCTTGAGCGCCGGCGAAACCAGTCCGCCGAACTTGTTGCCGAGCGCCGGGCGGAAGTTGTCGGTGCGGATCTTCAGCGACAGGAACGTGTTGGCGATCGCCAGCGCGTCAGCGCCGGCATCCTCGGCGGCGCGCGCGATCGAGACGATGTCACCGGCGTTGGGCGACAGCTTCACCCACAGCGGTTTCTTCGTTTTCGCCCGGATCGCCGTGATGCAGTCGCGGGTGTAATCCTCGTGCATCGCGAAGTTGCCGCCGGTCTGGTTGCGGGTCGGGCACGAGATATTGGCCTCGATCACGTCGACGTCCGGAACGCTCAGCTCTTCGGCCAGCGCCGCGAAATCCTCGATGTTGTCCGAGTTCACGCTCACCACCAGCGGCGGCTTGAACTTGGCGTATTCGGGCACGATGTGGTCGACGAAGTATTCGATGCCTTTGCCCGGCAGGCCGATCGACTGGATGATTCCAGCCTCGGTCTCGGCCATGCGCGGCGTCGGATTGCCGAGCCGCGGCTCGCGGCAGATGGTCTTCGCCACCAGCGCACCGAGCCGGTTCAGGTCGATGACGTCGTTGTATTCCCACGAGAACGCGCCAGACGCCGGCTGAATCGGATTCTGCAGCGTGAGGTCGCCGATCTTGACCGAGAGATCTACCATCCCACGGCCTCCTGAATGTTGAACACCGGGCCGTCGCGGCAGACGCGCCGCAGCACCTTCTCGCCGTCGACCTCGAAGGTGCGCATGCAGACGTAGCAGGCGCCGAAGCCGCACACCATGATCTGCTCCATGGCGACCTGCCCCGGAACGTTGTGCTTCTTGCCGAGCCGCTGCATCAGCTTCAGCAGGCGGTTGGAGCCGCAGGTGAAGAAAGCATCGGCTTTGCCTTGCGCGATCAGGCCTTCGACGATTGTCTCGACATTCTCGACCGCACTGGTGTTGTCGGTGTCGAGCACCGTCATCACCCGCGCGCCGAGGCCCTCGAACAGGTCTCGCGACATCACCACACCGGCGTGACGCGCGCTCAGGACGGCGGTCACGCCGACCTTCTGCTCGGCGGCCAGCTGCGACAGCGGCGCGAGCGTTGCCAGACCAACGCCGCGGCCGAGCACCACGATGTTCTTCCAGGCGGGATCGAGCGTGAATCCATGGCCGAGCGGACCCGCGATATTGAAGTCGTCGCCCGGCTCGAGCTTCGCCATGCCGCGGGTGCCGCGGCCTTCGGTCTTGTAGAGAAATTCGATCTGGCTGTTCGCCTTGTCGACGCGGTACACGCTCATCGGCCGGCGCATCCAGACTTCGGCGCCATCGGGCGATGGGCAGAGCAGGTGGAACATCTGCCCGGCGTAAGCCTTCAGCGCGTGCGAATGGACCTTGAGGACGACGTGCTTGTATTCCTCGTTGACCGAGGCGTTCGACACCACGGTGCCGATGAACTCGCCGACCTTGCGTTCCGCATAGGGGTCGACGTCTCCGATCCGCAGAGCGGAATTGGTGTATTTATCGGATGTCTCTAACGCCATGTCGCCGCGTGATCTTGCTTGATTTGTAGGGCTTCTAACCACCAACCGCCTGTTCATAGGAGCAGGCCGTGACGCGAGTCAATTGGGGTTCGCGGCATCCCTGCTGCGACTTCCCTCGAAACGCACAGGCTGAGGCGTGACCCGGCCGGCTGCGATCCAGTCCAGGATCGCCCGCTTGAGCATCTTGCCGTTGGGGGTCAGCGGAATCTCGTCGAGCCGCAGGAAATATTCCGGCATGTCGTATTTCGACAGGCCGGCGGCGTCGAGGTGCGCGAGCAGCTCTACCGGCGCAACATCGGCGCCGGCCCGCGTCACCACGGCGAGGCAGACCTTCTCGCCGAGGCGTGCGTCCTTCATCGGGATCGCCGCAGCGCGCTGCACCGCCGGATGGCGTGTTGCCAGCTCCTCGACCCGCGCCGGGTGGATGTTGTGGCCGCCGCGGATGATGATGTCCTTGCTGCGGCCGGCGATGCGGAGATAACCCTGCGCATCGATCGTGCCGAGATCGCCGGTCATGAACCAGCCGTCCTTGTTGAAGGCGTCTTCGGTGGCCTTCTGGTCGTCGAAATAGCCGAGCATCAGGCTCGCGCCGCGGCCGCCGATCTCGCCGACCTCGCCGGGCGCGGCTTCGGTGTCGCGGTCGTCGGCCTTGAAGATGCGAAGCTCGTAGCCGGGACAGGTCTTGCCCGAGGTTTCGATGATCAGACGGGCGTCGTCGTTGGGCAGCGTGTACTGGTGCGAGCAGTTCTCGGTCATGCCATAGCCGCTCTGCGGCTTGATGCCCTGTGCAATCAGGCCTGCCACCACCTCGGTCGGCACCGCCGAGCCGGAGATGCGGAAGCCTGAGAGCCTGCCAAGACCCTTCAGACTGCGCCTCTGCATCTCGCCGAGAAGATCGATGGCGTTCGGTGGGACGCCGATCAGGAAGCTTGTGTCGGTTTCGAGGATGCGGTCGGCCAGGCTTGCACCGCGCGGCAGGTCATGAATGACGAGCTCGGCGCCGACCGCGAGTGCAATCACCTGCGACGTGAAGCCGAGATTATGGCTGAGCGGCGATAGCGAATAGACCACGGACGTGTTGTCGATGTTCCAGTCCTTGGCGAACTGCCGTGCATTGGCGAGCAGCGTGTTGTCGGAGTGCATCACGCCCTTGGGCTTGCCGGTCGTGCCCGACGTGAAGGCGAGATAGACCACCTGATTGGGATCGGCCTTGATCGGAACCGTGGGGCCATTTGCGGCGAGGCCCGGAAACAGAACCGAATTGGTCTCGCTCAGCGGCTTCAGCCGATAGACGTGCTTGATCGTGTCGGCGGCCTTCAGCGCCTCGAGGAAGTCGCGCTTGTCGGCATCGGCGCCGTAGCCCTCCTGCCAGATGAAGGCTATGGCGCGCGTCCGCTGCATCAGCTCGGCCACCTCGCCGACCGTGTGGTCCCGATGCAGTGACGGGCAGCAGACCGCGCCGCTCTTCGAGCAGGCCAGCAATGCGACGACGCTTTCGATCCGGCTCGGCAGCCAGACGCCGACCCGCTGGCCGGCGCGCACGCCGCGGCCCGCGAGATCGGCCGCCAGGGCGTCGGCGGCATCGAGCAGCTGGCGATAGGTCAGGCGGCGGAAGCGGTCGCGGACCGCGAAGGAATCCGGCTTGTGCTCGGCGTTCCAGCGCACCAGCGCGTAGATCTTGTCGCCGCGCCAGAAGCCCTCGGACTCGTATTTCTGGATGAGCTCGGCCGACAGCCGCGTCAGGATCGTGTTCATGAGGTCTTTTGTGCGCGTGATCTCGCCTGCACGGGTACCCATTTTTCACGGGCGCGCGCAAGGTTCCGCAGCGCCGGGGCGCCATTCGTCGAAGGAAGCTGAGTCTTGAGTTCAGCTGCGCTCGCGAAAAGCCGTTGCGGCGTTCTGAGGGAGCGAACGCGTCGGCAAAGTGCGGCAAACAAGTGCGGCAAACAGGTGCGGTAAAACAGCAAGGCGGCCGTTTCAGTCAGCCGCCTGCGGAACGGATAAGGGGGGCCGGCCTGGCCGGCGATCAGCGATCGTTGCCCTGGAACGAAGGCACGTTCGACGGGCTCAGACGGGAGTGCATGTCCCGGCGGTCGATCTCGTCGGCCTTGGCGTGCAGCTCGACCGCCATCAGACGGAGGCGCTCGGCACTGCCCAGGTCAAAGCAACTCCGGGCGATGCGGAGGCAGTTTTCGGCTTGGCGGCGGAGGAAGTCGGGAGTGATCATGGACATTAGACGGTCAAACGACACAACAGGTTCATGAGAGCCAAATGCAGATCGCGCCAATTGGTTTCATTCGGAAGAGTGCGTTCTGCGAAAAACCGGCTTTAAGTAAACGTGTTGGATTCCGGCCACGAATTTCACGGCACGGATCTGCTTGACAGTCATGGGGATTGGGAATCTATTAGAACAAAACAGGAACACAAAGAGCAAGAAGGATTCCCATGGGCCCGGTCGCATCCCAGCCCATTCTGGCGCATCTGCGTGAAAAGATTGCGGAAATCGACCCGCATCTGGGGCCGGCTTTGCCCGAGGACATCCGCCAGCTCCGGCTTGCCGCTCCGGTTGATGCGGCGCTGGGCGGCGGGCTTGCCTGCGGCGCGCTGCATGAGCTTGCACCGAGGGCGCCCGGCCATCTGGCGGCGACCAGCGGTCTGGCTGTGGCCGCCGCGACACGGGCGGGCGGGGAAGTGCTCTGGATCGCGACCGACTTTGCCATGGGCGAGGGCGGCGGACCTTACGGCCCGGGCCTCGACCTGTTCGGGCTCTCGCCCGGGCGGCTCCTGGTGCTGCGGGTGCCGCGCCCGGCCGATGTGCTCGGGGCCATGGAAGATGCGCTGCGCTGCCGGGCACTCGGCTGCGTCATTGCGGAACTGACCGGCGAGGGCGCGGAGGCGGATCTCACGGCGACGCGCAGGCTTGCGCTCGCCGCCCGGGAGGGGGTCAGCGACCGCATCTCCGGTCTGGGCCTCCTGATCCGTCATAGGGCCACCGCCGAGCCAAGCGCTGCGGCGACCCGGTGGGAAATCGCCGCGGCGCCGAGCCTGCCCGACCGGCTGGGCGATCTTGTCGGCGGCCTCGGCCGCACCCGCTTCGACCTTTCGCTTCGCAAGAACCGGCGCGGGCCCTCCGGCCGGTGGATCATCGAATGGGACCATCATGAGCGTATCTTCCAGTCAGCGGTTCCTGTCGGTGTGGCTGCGCCGGCTTTCGACCGACCGCATCGAACGGCTGTTGCCCGCGCCGGCTGACGGACCTCGCGTCGTCGTCGCCACCATCGAGCAGGCCCAGCGCATCGTCGCGCTGAACGACGCCGCGGCGCGGCTGCGTTTGAAACCCGACATGCCGCTCGCCGACGCCCGGGCGATGTATCCGTCGCTGCCGGTGTTCGAGGCGAATTTCGAGGCCGACCGAAAACTGCTCGAAGCCGTTGCCGACTGGTGCGACCGCTACACGCCGCTGGTCGGGCTCGATCCGCCGGACGGATTGTTCCTCGACATCACCGGCTGCGCGCATCTGTTCAACGGCGAGGCGGCGCTGGCCCGCGATCTCCTGACGCGGCTTCGCCGCCAGGGTTTTGCCGCGCGCATCGCGGTCGCCGACACGCCCGGCGCCGCCTGGGCGGTCGCGCGCTATGGCGAGCAGGGCATCGTGCCGCGCGGTGAAACCGAAGCGGCGGTGCTGCCTCTGCCGACCGCTGCGCTGCGCATCGATGCCGACACGGTCGCGGACCTCAAGACCTCGGGCCTCGTCCGCATCCAGGATATCGCCTGCCGGCCGCGCGCGCCGTTCACGGCGCGCTTCGGCAAGGGACTGCTGCTGCGGCTCGATCAGGCGCTCGGCCGCATGGAGGAATCGATCCGGCCGCGGCTGCCGGTGCCGGCCGCGATGGCCGAGCAGCGTTTTGCCGAGCCGATCGCCCGCGAGGAGGACGTGCTCGGCACCGTCGAATACCTGGCCCGGCAGCTCGCCACGGTGCTGGAGCGGCGCGGCGAGGGCGGCCGGCTGTTCCAACTGGCGCTGTTTCGCACCGACGGCAAGGTGCACCGGCTCGAGCTCGGCACCGGCGCGCCGCTGCGCGAGCCCGCGCGGGTGCGCCGGCTGTTCGAGGAGCGGCTCGCGGTGCTGGGCGACGCCTGCGATCCAGGCTTCGGCTACGACATGGTGCGCCTTTCCGCGTTGGTCGCCGAGCGCTGCGATCCGGTGCAGTCGGGGCTCGCGTCCGCCGATCATGCCGAGGAGATCGGCCACCTGATCGACCGGCTCGGGGCGCGCTTCGGCCTGCGCCGCATCACCCGGCTGGTGCCGCAGGACACGCATATTCCGGAATATGCGGTGGCCGCGGTGCCGGCGCATGCGCCGGCGTCGTACCGCACCCCGAAGGCGAGCACGGACGACTGGCCGCAGGATTCGCTTTCACCCACACGCCCGGTACGCCTGTTCGAATGGCCGGAGCGCATCGAGGCCGTGGCGCAGGTGCCGGACGGCCCGCCGGCGCGGTTCGACTGGCGGCATGTCACGCATCATGTCGTGAAGGTGGAGGGCCCCGAGCGCATCGCGATGGAATGGTGGCGCGACGACCGCGGCAACAAGCTGACGCGCGATTACTTCCGGATCGAGAGCGACGACGGCATGCGCGCCTGGCTCTATCGCGAGGGCCTCTTTGGTGAGGTCAGGCTACCGAAGTCCCCGCAATGGTTCCTGCACGGATTGTTCGCGTGAGTTCCTGTGATGTCTGCGTATGCCGAGTTGGCCGTCACCACCAATTTCTCGTTTCTGCGTGGCGCTTCCAAAGCCGAGGAGCTGGTGCTGCGGGCGAAGGAACTCGGCCTTAAGGGCTTGGGAATTGCCGACCGCAATTCAGTGGCTGGCGTCGTCCGCGCACACGCCATGGCCAAGGTCATCGGCTTCAAGATCGCGGTCGGCGTCCGCCTCGTCTTCAGCGACGACAGTCCCGACATCCTGGCCTATCCGGAGGATCGTGAGGCCTGGGGCCGTCTCACCCGGCTGCTGACCGTCGGCAAGGACCGGGCCGAGAAAGGCGATTGCATTCTGGGCCTGCCGGATCTTCTGGAAGAAGCCCAAGGGCTCAATCTGATCGTGATGCCGCCGCAGCGGATCAGCGCTGAGACGCTGATCCGTGTGTTGAAGCAGCTGAAGGACGCCTCGTCCCGCCGCTCGGTCTGGCTTGGCGCCAATCTGCTCTATCGGGGCGACGACCGCCGCAGGCTGGCGAAGCTTCAGGACATCGCCACTGCCGCGCTGGTGCCGCTCATGGCAACGAACGACGTGCTCTATCACGTACCGGAGCGCCGCCCGCTCCAGGATGTCGTCACCTGCGTCCGCGAGCATCGGACCCTGGAAGAGGCCGGCACGCTCCTCGAAACCAATGCCGAACGGCATTTGAAATCGCCGGAAGAGATGACGCGGATTTTCGGCGGGGCGTCCAAAGCGATCGAGCAGACCACGCGGTTTCTCAAACGCTGCAAATTTTCGCTCGATGAATTGAAGCCGCATTACCCCAGCGAATTCCGCCATGGCTATGCAACGGCTCATGAAGCGCTGAGGGCTTTGACAAAAGAAGGCGCGAGGCGACGCTATCCGGGCCGCGTTCCGCGGTCTGTATGGAAAACTCTGGCGAAAGAGCTCAGCGTCATCAAGGAGCTGGACTGCGCCGCTTATTTCCTCACGGTCTACGACATCGTCCAGTATGCCAAGTCAGAGCGCATTCTCTGTCAGGGCCGCGGCTCAGCCGCCAATTCGCTCGTCTGCTATTGCCTCGGCATTACGGCGGTCAGCCCGGAGCGGGCCAATGGCGGACTTCTGTTCGAGCGCTTCATGTCCATCGAGCGTCGAGAACCGCCCGATATCGACGTCGACTTCGAGCATGAAAGGCGCGAAGAGGTCATCCAGCACGTTTACGAGCACTACAAGCGCCGGCATACCGCTTTGACGGCGACGGTCATCTCCTATCGGACTCGCAGCGCGATCCGGGACGTCGGCAAGGTCTTTGGTCTATCCAAGGATGTTCTCGATGTCCTGACTTCCTCGGTCTGGGGGTGGTCGATGGATGGCGTCACGGCGGAACAGGCGCGTCGCGCCGGGCTCGATGCGTCCGATCCACGCCTCAACCAGACACTCGCGCTGTCCAAGGAGCTGTTGGAATTTCCACGGCATCTGTCCCAGCACGTCGGCGGCTTCGTCATCTCGGAAACCAGACTCGACGAGATTGTTCCGATCGAGAATGCCGCGATGGAAAAGCGGACCGTGATCGAGTGGGACAAGGACGATCTCGATACGTTGAAGATTCTTAAGGTCGATGTTCTCGGCCTTGGCATGCTGTCGTGCCTGCGCCGCGGGTTTGCATTGATCGAGCAGCACTATGGCGAGACGTACACGCTCGACAGCGTCCCGGAAGATGAGGAAGCGGTTTACGATATGCTGTCGCGCGCCGATTCCATCGGCGTGTTCCAAGTCGAGAGTCGAGCGCAGATGTCGATGCTGCCAAGGCTCAGGCCAAAGGAATTTTATGATCTCGTGATCGAGGTTGCGATTGTCCGGCCCGGCCCCATTCAGGGTGACATGGTGCATCCTTATTTGCGTCGTAAGGAAGGGCTGGAGCCAGTTGACATTCCTTCTCCATATCCCTGGTGCGGAGACAAAGACGAACTTAAAAATGTTCTCGGTCGAACTCTTGGCGTGCCGCTGTTTCAGGAGCAGGCCATGCAGATCGCCATGGTTGCCGCCAAGTTCTCGGCAGCGGAAGCCAGCAAATTGCGCCGCTCCATGGCGACCTTTAGGCGCACAGGCGAGGTCAAGCTTTTCAAGACACGTTTTATCGAAGGCATGTGTCAGCGTGGCTATCCAAGAAAGTTTGTCGAGAATTGCTTCAGGCAAATCGAAGGCTTCGGCGAATACGGATTTCCGGAAAGTCACGCTGCGAGCTTCGCGCTGCTGGTCTACATCTCCGCATGGATCAAGTGCCATTACCCGGACGTGTTCGCCGCAGCACTCTTGAACAGCCAACCGATGGGTTTCTACGCACCTTCGCAGCTGGTCCGCGACGCGCAGGAGCATGGCGTCGAAGTGCGTCCCGCCGATATCAATCTGTCGGGCTGGGATTGCTCGCTGGAAAAGACGCCGTTTCCCCAAGGCCGGCTGCATCCGCGGCATGTGTCGATGGCTGCCGATATCCAGACGACCCATGCGCTTCGGCTGGGGCTGCGCCAGATCGACGGCTTTTCCGAGGACTGGGCCAAGCTCATCGAGAGCACCCGCGGGCGTGGCTTCGACTCCGTGCGCGATCTCTGGCTGCGCACCGGCCTGCCACCCAAGGCGCTGAAGAGGCTCGCTCACGCCGACGCCTTCAACTCGCTCGGGCTCAACCGGCGTGACGCGTTATGGGCCGTGAAGGCGCTGCAGCGCTCCGGCGACAAGGATGACCTGCCGCTGTTCGCGCAGGCTGCGATGCCGGAGCTGGAGCCCGACGCGCATCTGCCGCCGATGCCGCCGGGCGAGCAGGTGATCGAGGACTACCGCCATCTGCATCTGTCGCTGAAGGCGCATCCGGTGTCGTTCCTGCGCGCCGATCTCCATGCGCGCGGCATCGTGCGTCACGACCTTTTGCCTTCGATCAAGCCTGGCAATCGCGTCACCGTCGCAGGCCTCGTGCTGGTGCGGCAGCGGCCGGGTGAGGGCAACGCGATCTTCCTGACGTTGGAGGACGAGACCGCGATTGCCAACACCATCATCTGGCCGCGCAAGTTCGAGCAGTATCGTCCGGTGGTGATGGGCTCGCGGCTGGTCAGCGTCACGGGCGTCCTGCAAAACGAGAAGGGCGTGATCCATATCGTCGCCGATCATTTCGAGGACCTGACCTTCCTGCTCGGCCGGCTGTCGGAGCACGGCGCCCGTCTCGATCCGGCAATTCCGCCCGATGCGACCAGGCTTCCTCCGGTCGCGCGCCAGCGTCATCCGCGTTCGGGCGACGCGCTGGTCACCATGCTGAAGGAGGGCCGTGGCGTCGAAGAGCTTGCGGCCGTGGCCGCGCAGACCTCGCAAGAGAGCTCACGAGAGACCTCGCAGGTCATGCCCAAGGGCCGGAACTTCCACTGACGGGATTTCACGTCCCCGGCTTCAGCACGTCGGCCGCCCAGTCCCACATGAAGTTCGTGCCGATGGTGACATTGTCCACCTGGCAATGGTGGAAGCCGCCCTCCTGGCGGGTGAACACTTTCAGTAGCTTCTGCTCCGAACCGACCGCGTCGAAGCATTTCTGCGCGATCGAGAGCGGGATCTGCTCGTCGCCCTCGCCATGCGCCAGCAGGAACGGGCAGCGCATCCGTTGCACGATGCCGTCAAGCCGGAAGCCTTCGAGAATCTTCATCGCGGCATCGCGGGTCTTCACGCCGAACACCCACATCAGGTGCTCCGGCGGCACCGACAGCGACGGCAGCTTGCCGGAATCCAGCAGCTCGAAGCGGTACCGCCAGGTCTCGTAGTAGTCCCACTGCGCGCCCCAGGCGATGCAGCAGGCGTAGCGTGGTTCGAGCGACGCCGCGCGCGGCGCGTAATAACCGCCCAACGAAATCGCCATCACGCCGATGCGCTTCGGGTCGACCTCCTTGCGGCTCGCCAGATACTCATAGGCCGCGGTGCCGTATTTCTCGGTTTCGGCGATCAGCGGCAGGTCGCGGAAGCGCACGCTTTCGCCATTGCCGGGCCCGTCCACGATCAGGCAGGCGATGCCGCGCGCCGCGAGCTCCGGCACGCCCTTGAAGTATTGAATCTCCTTGGTGATGTCGAAGCCGTCAAAGAACACCATCGCGGGCGCGGGCTTGGTTTGCGCCACCTCCGGCGCCGGATGCACGAACAGCGCCGGCAAGGTCTTGTCGCCGTAGGGCACTTCGACGGATTCGATCCGCGGCCGCTTCAGCATCGCGGCGCCGTCAGCGAAAGACTTCACGGCCTTCTTGTACACCGCGGGCGAGCGCGGCCCGTGCTGCAGGAACCGCTCGCCGATCTGATAGTAATGCGCCGCGCGCATCAGGCAGGCGGCAGCGGTCAGCCGGTGGCCCTTCTTCTCGGCGTCGCGGCCGCGGGCCTCGACGATGTCGCCCATGCGGGCCCATTCCTCGAACCACGCGTTGTCATCGCCGACCTTGTCCTTCAGCGCGCGGCCGATGCGATTGATCTCGTCGATCTCCGCGCCGCCGGACGGCGCCGCCGACAGGCACAGCAGCAGGCCCATCGACCAGCGATAATTGGTGGGGAAATAGATGAAGGCCGGATCGTTCGCTCGCTCGGTCACGTTTCCTCGCATGTCTGTTCTGTCATGCGGCACTCCCGCATTTTCGGTCCAGCTTGGTTGCGGTTCGTGCTAGCGTCAACCCAACAAAGCCGAAGGCAGAACAACCATGCTCGACAAGAACACGTCCAAGGAAACCAAGGGTGCGCAGCACACCGTGCCCCGGCTCGATCTGCAGCAGCATCTCGCCGATCTCGAAGCCGCGGGCCTGCTGACGCGCATCGACCGGCCGATCAACAAGGACACCGAGCTTGGGCCGCTGGTTCGCTGGCAGTTCATCGGCGGCGTGCCGGAGGAGCAGCGCCGCGCGTTCTTGTTTACGAACGTGATCGACAGCAAGGGCCGCCGCTACGACATGCCCGTGGTGGTCGGCGCGCTCGCGGCGTCACCCGAAATCTATGCGCGCGGCATGGGCCGCCCGGTCGAGGAGATCGGCGAGGCCTGGATGGAGGCGATCGCGCATCCGATCCCGCCGGTGCTGACCAACGACGCGCCGTGCCAGGAGGTGGTGATCACCGGCGATACGCTGCGCACCGAAGGCGTGAAATTCCTGCCGGTGCCGGTGTCGACGCCGGGCTTCGACGCCGCGCCCTATCTCACCGCGACGCTCTGCGTGACGCGCGACCCGGACAGCAAGGTTCAGAACTTCGGCATGTATCGCGTGGGCCTGAAAGCGGCCGACCGCCTAGCGGCGCGCATGGTGGCGCGCGAGGCGACCGGCGCCGGCGGCTTTTTGCACTGGCTGAAATATCGCGACCGCAAGCAGAAGATGCCGATCGCCGTGGTGATCGGCGCGGCCCCGATCGTGATGTTCACCGGGCCGCAGAAGCTCGCCGTCGACATGGACGAGATGGCGGTGGCGGGCGGCGCGGTCGGCGAGGCGATTCGGATGGTCCGCTGCCGCACAGTCGATCTCGAGGTGCCGGCGGATTCCGAGATCGTCATCGAAGGCTTGATCGATCCCGACGTGCTCGAGCCCGAAGCGCCGTTCGGCGAGAGCAACGGCTATGTGGCGCTCGAAGCCTACAACATGCCCATCGAGGTGACGGCGATCACCCATAAGAAAAAGCCGGTGTTCACCCAGATCATCAGCCAGGTGACGCCGAGCGAATCCAGCGTCATCAAGAAGGTCGCGTACGAGCCGCTGTTCCTCGCGCATCTCAAGACCAATCTCGGCATCAAGGGCATCCGCCGCGTCGTGATGCACGAGCGGTTGACCAACCTGCGCCCGGTGATCTTCCTGCAGTTTGCGGCCGGCGCGCCGCGCACCGAAGTTTGGCGCGGCCTGCAGGGCGCCTCAACGCTGCAATCGAACTGCGGCAAGATCGTCATCGCGGTCAGCGAGGATATCGACCCGAGCAGCATGGACGCGGTGCTGTGGTCGCTGGCCTACCGCACCAACCCGATCGAGGACATGCACATCGTGCCCCATCGCGGCGGCGTGCAGGGCGCGCAATATTCCGGCAACAAGACCGACTCGGGCGTTCTCGTGGATGCGACCCGCAAGCGCGCCATGCCGCCGCTCGCGCTGCCGACCAAGCCCTACATGGAGCACGCCCGCGTGCTGTGGGAGGAGCTCGGCCTGCCGCAGCTCAATGTGCAGTCGCCCTGGCACGGCTACACGCTCGACGACTGGACCGACACCTGGGAGACTTATGCCCGGCGGACCACCGCGGGCGACTGGGAGGAGACCGGCCGCGAGACGCTGAAGCGGCAGCGCCGCGGCCTTTTGCCCGAGACGCCGGTGCGGCCGGGCCAGGCGAAAGACGAGTAGATTTCCGACACCTTTAAGTCAGCGAGCGAGTGACTCTCATGGCGCGTGTTCCTTATCTCGAACAATCCGATTTGCCGCCCGAGCATCAGGACATCCTGGCGCGGCCGATCGCGCTCAACCGCGCGATGGCCAACAATCCGAATGCGGCGCGGGCCATGACGCACCTTGCGATGTATATCCGCAACAAGAGCAAGCTCGATCCGCGGCTGCGCGAGCTTGCGATCCTCCAAGTCGGTTATCTCGCCAAATCGCCCTACGAATACTCGCACCACGTCAAGATCGGCCGCGAGTTCGGCGTCACCGACGACGACATCCGCGCCATCGGCGAGGAGACCGCGGGGCGGGCGACCAAGCTCGATATCCTGTCCCGGACCGTGCTGCGCGCCGCCCGCGAGATGACCAACGATCTGGGTATGTCCGACGAGACCTTCGCGGCGCTGGAGAAGGCGCTGGGCCGCGAGATCGTCATCGATCTCGCGCTCGCCATTGCGTTCTACAACGGTGTGGTCCGGATGCTCGGCACCCTGCAGATCGATGTCGAGCCGGAATACCAGACATACCTCGAACAGCACCCGCTGCCGCGCTAGCATTCCGTCCTACGCGACAAGGAGGAAAGAATGTTCCTGCGCAACGGCTGGTACTCGGCGATCTGGTCTCGCGAGCTGAAAGACAAGCCGGTCGGCAAGACGTTCCTCAACGAGAAGGTCGTGCTGTTCCGCAACGACCGAGGCGAGGTCGGCGCGCTGGAAGACTGCTGCTGCCACCGCGCCGCACCGTTGTCGCTCGGTGAAATCGCGAGCGCGACGCTGGCCTGCGGTTATCACGGCCTGCAGTTCGATGTGAATGGCAACTGCGTCCATGTGCCCGGGCAGACCGATGTGCCGTCAGGCGCGAAGGTGCGCAGCTATCCGGTGCACGAGAAGAACAACGTGGTCTGGATCTGGATGGGCGAAGCGGCGAAAGCCGACACCGCCAAGATTCCCGACATGCCGTGGCTGTCCGATCCGAAATGGGCGACGACGCCCGGCAATCTCCACGTGAAGTCGAACTACCAGTTCATCATCGACAATCTGCTCGATCTCACCCACGTCAGCTACGTGCACAAGAAAACGTTGGCGGGCGATCCGCGCGAGGCCACGACGCCGACCAAGACCGAGCGCCTGAACGACGGTGTTCGCGTCGGCCGCTGGATGATCGACTTCGTGCCGCCGCCGCTGTTCGCCAAGGCCGGAAACTTCACCGGCAAGGTCGACCGCTGGCAGCATGCCACGTGGCATCCGCCGGGCATCGTCTATCTCGACGTCGGCTGTGCCAAGACCGGCACCGGCGCGCCGGAAGGCGACCGCAGCCAGGGCATCTCGATCTGGTCGAGTCATCTGATCACGCCGGAGACCGCGCAGACGAGCCATTACATGTTCTGCTTCGCCCGCGACTTCAGCCTCGACGACCAGGAGATGTCGAAGATGCTGTTCGAGGGCTCCAAGGCGACGTTCATGGAGGACGTGGAGTTCCTGGAAGCGGTGCAGACCAACCGCGACGGCGGCTCGCTCGACGGGCTGATCCACGTCGCGGCCGATGCGGCGCAGCTTCAGGCGCGCCGTATGCTGAACGCGATGATCGGCGCCGAACAGGCATAAGCCCGGATAAACTGGGCCGCGTAAGCCGCCGCGACAACAGGCGGCCGCGCAAGGAGGGAACGATGCGGATGGGCATTTCGGCTCTGGCTGTTTTGGCGGCCCTTTTCACAGCGTTGGCGTTGCCCGCGCAGGCGCAACAATATCCGACGCGCCCGGTCACCATTTTTGTGCCGTTCGCTGCCGGCGGCGGCTCGGACCTCTTGGCGCGGCTTGTCGCGCAGAAGCTCGAGGAGCGGCTCGGCAAACCGTTCATCATCGAGAACCGGCCTGGCGCGGGCACCACACTCGCCGCCATGCAGGTCGTGCGCGCCCCGGCCGACGGCTACGTGCTGATGCAGGGCACGAGCTCCACCATGGCCATCAACGTGACCATGAACAAGAAGCTGCCCTATGAGCCGCTGAAGGACCTCATTCCGGTGGCGCTGTTGTCGTCGTCGCCGTTCTTCCTGGTGGTCGCTGCCAACTCGCCGCTGAAGAGCGTGGCTGACGTCATCGCGGCCGCCAAAGCCAAGCCGAACGGCCTGAACTACGGTTCCGGCGGGCCGGGTTCGATGCATCATCTGAGCACCGAACTGCTGCAAAGCCTCGCCAGCATTCAGATGACGCACGTGCCTTACAAGGCGACGCCGCCCGCGATGAACGACTTGATCGCGGGCCACATCCAGCTCCTGTTCGGCGACACCACATCGACGTTGCCGTACATCCAGCAAGGCACTGTCCGCGGCATTGCAGTCACCACCGCCAAGCGCAGTCCCGCCGCGCCGAATATTCCAGCCGTGGCCGAGACCGTGCCGGGCTTCGAATCCGCGTCCTGGCAGATGCTGCTTGCGCCGGGCGCAACGCCGCCCGCGATCGTCAACCTGCTCAACCGCGAGGTCCATGCGATCTTCAGCGATCCGGCCGTCATTCAGGAGCTGGAACGGCGCGGCATCGGCCCGGCCGTCACCGGCCCGCCGGAGGAGGTCACGGCCTTCGTGAAGAAGGAGATCGTCCGCTGGGGCGAGGTGGTCCGCCGGGCGGGCCTCGAAGGCAGCGAATAAGGCCGCAATCCCAAGGCGTTTGAACCTTTTCGAGGACTGCGCCGACCAAGGGTTGCAGCCGTCCGCTGCTTTGCGCGGGCCGGCCTCGCGTATCGCAGGGGTTTTCCATGAAACGTCGCTGGATGGCCGCCATTGCGGCTTCGATTTTGCTGGTCGCGGCCGGCCCGACGGCCCGCGCCGAAGCGGCCAAGGAAGCCGCCAAGCCGGACAACACCTTCGCCAACAAGTTTTATGCGACGGACGTCGCCCAGCAGAAGAAGACCTTCGCCTGCTTCGTGCGCGAATACGACGCCGCGCACCTCGCCAAGCATCCGCAGCAGAAGGTCGCCGCGATGAAGCTTCTGGTCACCGCCGAGGCGATGCCGGAGGACGAGAGTCTCAATCATTCGTTCACGCTCGGGCTGAAGTTCCGCAACAAGCCCGGGGATTTCCGTTCCGGCGGCCACTGCGGCCACGCGAAAGCGTCCGAAAGCGAGAACGGCAAGGAGCATTTCGGCTGCTCGGTCGATTGTGACGGCGGCGGCATCGAGGTGGAGCTCAGCGCCGACGCCAAGTCCACGATCGTCCGGGTGGGCTCGGTCGTGATCTGGGACAACAAGAAGCCCGACGAAGAGGAACGCCAACATTTGAACGGCGGCGCCGACGATCGCGTGTTCCGGCTTGATCGCGCGCCCCTGGAGATGTGTAAGTCTCTGGTGAACGATCGTGACGAGCTTGTCGCGTTGCGGAAGCAGGCGACCAAGCAGGTGACTGCAGCCAGGTAAGCGCAATCGAATACGGGAGCGGGGGGCGAGCGTATGAACAGGCGTGGCATTCTGGCGGCCGTGGCCGCAGCGACGGGCGGGCTCTTTGCCGTGAGCGCGAAACGCGCCGAGGCGACGACGCCTGCACCCGACAAGACCAAGGTGGTCTATCACCTCACCGATCTCGACAAGGTCGGCTTCGTGCTGGGCAACATCAAGAACCATTACGAAGGCGTCGGCGGCCCCGCCAACGTCACGATCTCGCTCGTGGTGCACGGGCCGGCGCTGAAGGGCTTCCATCTCGCCTCGGCTTCTCCGGAGTCCGTCAAGCGCCTCGCCGATTTCTCGCGCGCCGGGCTTCAGCTCGCCGCCTGCGGCAACACCATGAAGGCCCAGGAGGTCACGCTGAAGGATCTCGTGCCGGGCTTTGTGGTCGCCGAGGCCGGCGGCGTGGTCCGCATCGCGGAATTGCAATCGCAGGGCTACGTGTACCTCAGGCCCTGATCGCTTGCGCTCACCCGCTTGAGCCGGCCGCACTGATGTCCGACACTCCCTGACCTTTGTCAGGGAGGTTGCGATGATGGAAGGCTTCACCCGCACCGAGATCAAGACCAGCGGCGCGCGCATCGTCACGGTGCACGGCGGCAAGGGCCCGCCGCTGCTGTTGATGCACGGCAATCCGTTCACGCATCTGTCCTGGCACAAGTTCGCGCCGCGGCTCGCCGAAGAATTCACCGTCGTTACGACCGATCTCCGCGGCTACGGCGACTCCGAGAAGCCGCCCGGCGGCGAGGACCATTCCGGCTATTCGTTCCGCGCCATGGCGCAGGACCAGGTCGAGGTGATGGCGGCGCTGGGCTTCAGCAAGTTCATGGCCGCGGGCCACGACCGCGGCGCCCGCGTGCTGCACCGCATGGCGCTCGACCATCCGGACAAGGTCCAGCGCGCCGCGATCCTCGACATCATCCCGCAGCACAATCTCTACACCCACATGACCCGGGAATGGGCCAAGGCGTCGTACCACTGGCTGTTCATGATCCAGCCCGAGCCGCTGCCGGAGCGGCTGATGAGCGCGGACCCGGATTTCTTCATCACCACCAAGCTGTCCAAGAGCAAGTCGGGTCTGAGCTTCTTCGGCAAGGAGGCGCTGGAGGAGTACAAGCGCTGCTTCCGCAATCCAGCCACCGTGCACGCCATGTGCGAGGACTATCGCGCCACTTACGGTGTCGATTTCGAGATGGACAAGGTCGACTTCGCGGCCGGCCGCAAGATCACCTGTCCGGCCCTGATCCTGTGGGGCGCGACCGGCGCGGTCGGCCGCAACCACAAGCCGGCCGAGGTCTGGAAGGATTACGCCACCGACATCCGCGGCACCAAGGCCTTGCCCTGCGGCCACTATCTGTCCGAGGAGGCGCCCGAGGAGACCTATGCGGCGCTGCGGGAGTTTTTCCTGTCGAAATAATCCCCGCATTGTGATGGGGTTGGACCGGCGTTGTTCAAAACACAAGGCGATGGCCGTGGCTGCTTCTTCTCGTCCTTGGTACCGCATTCTCTATGTTCAGGTTCTGATCGCCATCGCCTTGGGCATCCTGCTCGGACACTTCTTTCCGCAGACCGGCGTGGCGCTGAAGCCGCTCGGCGACGGCTTCATCGCGCTGATCAAGATGATGATCGCGCCGATCATCTTCTGCACCGTGGTGCACGGCATCGGCTCGATGAGCGACCTCAAGAAGGTCGGCCGCATCGGCGTCAAGACATTGTTCTACTTCGAGGCGGTCTCGACGCTGGCGCTGGCGATCGGGCTTCTCGTCGGCAGGACGTTGCAGCCCGGCAACGGCTTCAACATCGATATCTCCACGCTCGATCCGAAGGCGGTGGCGAGCTACGTGGCCCGCGCCAAGGACGAGGGCATCGTCGCGCATCTGATGGGCATCATCCCGGACAGCTTCTTCGGCGCGCTGGCGCGCGGCGATCTGCTGCAGGTGCTGCTGGTGTCGATCCTGTCGGGCCTTGTGATCGCGCGCCTGGGCGAGGTCGGCCGCAAGATCAACGCCGCGATCGACGCGGCCGCCAAGCTGTTCTTCGGCATCATCGGCATGATCGTGCGCATCGCGCCGATCGGCGCCTTCGGCGCCATGGCCTTCACCATCGGCGCCTATGGCATCAGCTCGCTCGCCAATCTCGCGGCGCTGATCGCGACCTTCTACCTGACCAGCGCCCTGTTCGTGCTGGTGGTGCTCGGCACCATCGCGCATTTCGCGGGCTTCTCGATCCTGCGCTTCCTCGCCTACATCAAGGATGAGCTCCTGATCGTGCTCGGCACGTCGTCGTCGGAGACCGTGCTGCCGCACATGATCCAGAAGATGGAGCATCTCGGCGCCTCGAAGTCGGTGGTCGGGCTCGTGATCCCGACCGGCTACAGCTTCAACCTTGACGGCACCAACATCTACATGACGCTGGCGACGCTGTTCCTGGCGCAGGCCACCAACACGCCGCTGACCATCGGCCAGGAGCTCGGCATCCTGGTGATCGCCATGATCACGTCGAAGGGCGCTTCGGGCGTCACCGGCGCGGGCTTCGTGACGCTCGCGGCGACGCTTGCGATCATCCCCGACATTCCGGTGCAGTCGATCGCGATCCTGCTCGGCATCGACAAGTTCATGAGCGAATGCCGCGCGCTCACCAACCTGATCGGCAACGGCGTCGCCACCATCGTCATCAGCCGCTGGGAGGGCGAGCTCGACGCCAACGCGCTGCACGAGACCATGGCGCACCCGATCCGGGTCGGCGAAGAGCTCGAGTCTCAGTCGGTTTAGCGATCTGACAGCAAACCAACAGGCGCGGACCTTGCGGTTCGCGCCTGTTTGCTTTGATCGCCCAGCTCTGGACTACGCCGCCGCCGTCGCCGGCGCGGACAGGAAATTCTTGACCGCGTAGAAGAGCAGGTGCCGGTTCTTGCTGTAGCCCGGGCTGTGTGCGGTGTTCGGCAGGATCACGAACTGCCGGTCGCCGTTCGGCAGCTGCGTGTAGAAGTCCAGCAGATCCTCGTTGGTCGAGTTGCCGTCCCAGACGCCGCGCAGCATCAACACCGGCGACGTAACCTTCTTCGGATCGACAATCGGCAGGTTGGCGGCCATGTCCAGGTAAGTGCCGGTCGGGATGGTGTCTCCGAACTTCATCTCCATGGCGATGATCGCCTCGGGTACCGCCGGATCGGTGGTGCCGGGATGGCCGTCGCGGGTGAAGATCGAGCGGATCATGGCGGCGTCGCGCTTTCTGCGCGTGTTGGCGCGCAGCTCGTCGACGCGAGCTCTCCGCCGGGCGATCTCCTCGGCGCCGGTGCCCTTGTAGGTGAAGGCCGAAATGACCAGACGGTCGACGTGCTCGGGCTTGGCCTGGGCAAAGGCCGCGGCGCGGATGCCGCCCGACGACGTGCCGTACATGTGCATCTTGCTCTGGCCGGTCTCCTTCTGGATCACCGGCATCGCGGCTTTCAGATCCTCGACGCCGCTCGCGATATCCGAATTGTTGCCGGAGCTGCCGGAATAGCCGTAGCCGTCGTGGTCCATGGTCCAGACGTCATAGCCCTCGCGCGCCATGACGTTCATCATCGAGTATTCGCCTTTGCCCGGCGGCATGATGAGATCATAGGACGAGCGCGTCGAATTCGACGAGCCGTGCACCAGGAACAGGATCGGCAGCGGCTTCTCGCCGGCCTTCGGCGCGCCGACGCGCTTGCGCCAGAGATTGAGCTTCGTGCCGTTCTTGTTGGCCCAGTATTCCTGGCTCCAGATCTCGGCTTCGCCTGCGGCAGCCGGCGTCGCGCCTTCGGCCTGCGCCAGATTGGAAACCAGGCTCGCGCCTATTCCTGCGCCCGCCGTCATCAGAACCGTCCGCCTTGCAATGCCATTGTCGCCGTCATCCATGTCGCTTCTCCCTGCTGCCCATTCGGCCGTCTCGGTGCCGGCCTTGTTGCTTTGCCGGCATCATAACAGGCCGCGCCGCGGCGCGGCAGGTGGGGAGGGGCGATTGCGGGCCGGCGTTACCTGCGGTGGTCATCCCGCCGGCGCGAACAGCTCTTCGACCGAGAATTTTCGCGGCACCATCTTCTGATCGACCGCGAACTGGGTGATGGCTTCGAGCGCCTTGCGGTTCGGCTCGATGCCGAATGGAAACGGATCGCCGACCACGGCCTTGTTCACCTTGGCGGCGACGTCCCAGGATGTCGTGGGCTGGCTCGCATCCAGGCCCTTCAGATACCCGGCCTTGGCGGTCTCGAAGGCGCGGCACAGCTCGCCGGCGATCTCGGGCCGTTCTTTCAGCACCGAGTCCTTGATGACCACGCCGTGATTGATCGGATAGATGCCGGTCTTGAGGAAATAGCCGAAGGACTCGACCTGCGCATGGGGAAACAGCGGCTTCACCTCCGGCGCGTCGACGCCGACCTCGCCGATCGCGGCGTCGATCTGGCCGGACAGCAGCAAGTCCCGCATCTTCGCGCCGCGAAAGCTGTAGTCGACGTTCTTCGGCGCCTTGAACTCCGCCACGTGCTCATCGTCGGTCGGACACCAGGTGATCTTGTCCAGATCGACGCCGTATTCGGTCTGCAGCACGCCGCGTGCCCACAGTCCCGTGGTCACCGTATAGCCGCGGTTGACGCCGACCTTGCGGCCCTCCAGGTCCTTGGGCTCCCTGATGCCGGATTTGGTGTTGATGAAGATCGCCCAGTGGTGGAAGTTTCGGGTCACGAACACCGGAATGGCGGTGAACGGCTTGCCCTCCGCGCGGGCGCACAGATAGGTGGTGAACGCCATCTCGCAGATGTCGAACTCGAGCCCCCGGCACATGCGGCGCATCGCCGCGATGATCGGCTTGACCTCGATGAAGCGCAGGTCGCTCAAGCTCTTGCCCGGAAGCCCTCCCGGCTCCTTGATTGGTTCGGTGACACCATAGTTACCCAGCGCAAAGGTCAGCGGCTGCATCGAAAGCTCCCGGTTCGCAACGCTACCATAGCGGTTCTCAACCGCCCAGATCACGCGTGCATTGCGGCTTCGGAACGCTCGCGTCACCGGCGAAGTTCTGGTACTAGCGACCGTTGCTGGGGTAGGGATCGGCCTGGGGCCCTTTGATGGACTGGTTGCGCGCGTTCGGGCGCTTTTTCGAGCAGAAAATCGGTCTTCACCGGCTCGGCATTATCCTCAGCATCGCGATCATCGCCGTTGCCGCGGTGGTGCTCTATCGCAAATTGCACAACATGAACGTCAGCAAGGTGCTGACCGCGATGGCGACGGTGGAATACCGCGACGTCGCGATTTCGGGGCTGTTCGTCGCGCTGGGTTACCTGACGCTGACGTTTTATGACTTTTTTGCATTGCGCACGATCGGCCGGAGCGACGTGCCTTACCGCGTCGCCGCGCTCGCCGGCTTCACCTCCTACTCGGTCGGCCACAATGTCGGCGCCAGCGTCTTCACCGGCGGCGCGGTGCGTTACCGCATCTATTCGGCCTGGGGGATCGACGCCATCGAGGTGGCGAAAATCTGCTTCATCGCCGGCCTCACCTTCTGGCTCGGCAACATGACGGTGCTGGGCTTCGGCTTTGCCTATCACCCGGAGGCGGCCGCCGCGATCGATCAGATGCCGCTCTGGGTCAACCGCTTCCTGGGGATTGCGGCGCTGATGATCCTGGCCGGGTACATCGCCTGGGTGTGGCGGACGCCGCGGGTGATCGGGCGGCAGAACTGGAAGGTGACGCTGCCGAACGGTCCGCTGACGCTGCTGCAGATCCTGATCGGCATCATCGACCTCACCTGCTGCGCGCTTGCGATGTATGTGCTGGTGCCGAACGAGCCGCACATGCTGTTCATCGACATCGCGGTGATCTTCATCACCGCGACGCTGCTCGGCTTCGCCAGCCATTCGCCCGGCGGGCTGGGCGTGTTCGACGCCGCCATGCTGATCGCACTGTGGCAATACGATGCCGAAGAATTGCTGGCCGGTCTTTTGATCTTCCGATTGCTCTATTACATCCTCCCTTTCACCCTGGCGCTCGTGACGCTGGGGATTCGTGAGCTGACCCTGCATTTGAAAGGGCGAAATCGGAATGTCGGCGATTGATGACGGCGGTGCAGGACCGGGTTGGCTTGTCCGCCTGAGCCGGTTCCTGCGCGCCCGCGCCGAGGAGCGGGCGGCGGCGCCGACCGACGCGCCGTCGTCGCACACGGTCAGCACGCCGCCGGAGATCGTTCTGCTCGATGCCGTGGTGTCGGGCATGTCCGATCCGGTCGTGGTGCTCGATCAGGACGGCCGCGTCATCGCGTTCAACGCCCAGGCGCTGGCGCTGGCGCCGGCGCTGCGCCGGGGGGAGCCGGCCTCGATCGCGCTCCGCATGCCCGAGCTGGTCGAGGCGATCCGTGCCGCCAATCTCACCGGCAAGGCGCAGCGCATCGAGTTTTCCGCACGTTTGCCGTCGCCGCGCTGGTCGGAGGCCTTCGTCGCGCCGATCGCGCTCGGCGCAGTCCACGGCCCGGGCCGTGCCGGTGTCGTGGTCATCACCGTCCATGACCTGACCCCGATCCGCCGCGCCGACGACATGCGCGCCGACTTCGTCGCCAATGTCAGCCATGAGCTGCGCACGCCGCTCGCCGCGATCACCGGCTTCATCGACACGCTGCAAGGCCCGGCGCGCGACGATGCCGCCGCGCGCTCGCGTTTTCTCGGCATCATGCAGACCCAGGCGTGGCGCATGGCGCGCCTGATCGATGACCTTCTGTCGCTGTCGCGCATCGAGCAGCGCGTCCACCAGCGACCCGACACGCCGGTCGATCTCGTCGGCATCGTGCGCCAGGTGGCCGACGGCCTGCAGCCGCTCGCCCAGGATCGCGGCATGGAGGTCGAGATCACGGCGCCGGCCACGCCGCTGGTCGTGCTCGGCGATCGCGACGAGCTCACGCGGCTGTTCGAAAACCTGATCGAGAACGGCTTGAAATATGGCGCGAGCGGCAAGCGCATCGCCATCGCTTGCGCGGCCGCCAACACGCCCGGCGGCAAGGGCGAGGCGGTGGTATCGGTGCGCGACTACGGCCCGGGCATCGCCGCCGAACACCTGCCGCGGCTGACCGAACGCTTCTACCGGGTCGATGTCGGCGAGAGCCGGGCGCAGGGTGGAACCGGCCTTGGCCTGGCGCTGGTCAAGCACATCCTGAACCGCCATCAGGGCCGTCTGTCCATCGACAGCAAAGAGGGCGAGGGGGCGACCTTTACGGTTCGCCTGCAGCTCAGTCCCGCCGCGCCGTCACGCCTGTAGGCCGCGGCCGCGGCGAACATCGCAAAATCTCATTTTCGCTTGTTTCAGAATTTGTACGCTTGACGCACACAAATGTTCCTGTTACGTTCTCATCCATCCCTGCTCGACTGAGGGCGTCTCCGGAGACGAGCCGTTGGCGGAGCGGGGAAGGCGGCGCCTGCAGGCGAGGCTCGTGACCTCGTCCCAGGAGGCGCGGTCACTGCCCGACCCCGATGAGGGGTCTGCCTTGAATGGCTGGACGGGTCTGGATGAAGGGCGGCGTCAATGCTGCCTGGATAACGAAAGCGGTGTGTCCCCATCGGTCCAGGCCAAGAAGTGCGGTGGCTGCGTACAAAATCGCCGCGGTGGAGCGCCGGAAGGCGCGCCTGCCCCGCAAAGGGCAGGCGGGGTGCCTTCGCAAAGGTGCCCAGTTTCTACCTTGCGCCGACCCCGGCGCTCCGCCTCCCTCAGGGAGGCAACGACGACGCCCCGGGCTCAAAGCCCGGCAGGCCGAGATGGGACGAATTTCCAATCCGCGCGAGTTCGTCGCGTGGAGACGAGAATGTGTGCCCGATCAATTGCAAGCCCGAGGGGACGGCGTGCGCGCGGCCCAATTCATAAGGTTGGATTCAACAATTACAGGGTCCGCCTGGTTAAGCGCGCGGAGCCAATTTCTTAAGTTATTACAGCGTGTTGCTTTGTCATCCAGGTGTCACGAAACCATCATACAAGGATGACATGAGTTGTTTACACACCGTCCGGGCATCGAGCTGGCGCGCCGTAACGCCACGCGACCGGATCAGCCCCGTAACCTGCGTAAGCGACGGTCATCAACGAACGAACAACACCGGAAGCGAAGGCGGCGAGTTCTTCACTCGCGCGGAATGGGCTTTCGGACGGGCTTTCGGCAAGACAAACAGGAGAGAGCAGTGAAACACCTCAAGACGTTCATCGTCGCGGGCGGCATCGCCGTCGCGTCGGCGATCTCGGCATACGCCATCGACATCTCGGGCGCCGGCGCCACGTTCCCGTATCCGATCTACGCCAAGTGGGCCGATGCCTATAAGAAGGAAACCGGCACGGGCCTGAACTATCAGTCGATCGGCTCCGGCGGCGGCATCAAGCAGATCTCCGCCAAGACCGTGACCTTCGGCGCCTCCGACATGCCGCTGAAGGGCGAGCAGCTCACCAAGGACGGCCTGGTGCAGTTCCCGACCGTGATGGGCGGTGTGGTTCCGGTCATCAACGTCGAAGGCGTCAAGCCCGATGAAGTCGTGCTCGATGGCGCGACGCTCGCCAACATCTTCCTCGGCACCGTGAAGACCTGGGACGATCCGGCGATCAAGAAGCTCAACGCCAACGTCAAGCTGCCGTCGCAGCCGATCGTCGTGGTGCACCGCTCGGACGGCTCGGGCACGACCTTCCTCTACACCGATTACCTCTCGAAGGTCAGCGGCGACTGGAAGTCGAAGGTCGGCGCCAACACCGCGGTCGAGTGGCCGGTCGGCATCGGCGCGAAGGGCAACGAAGGCGTCGCCAACAACGTGTCGCAGACCAAGGGCTCGATCGGCTACGTCGAGTACGCCTACGCCAAGCAGAACAAGCTGGTGAACACCAAGCTCATCAACAAGGACGGCAAGACCGTTGCGCCGACCGCGAAGTCGTTCATGGCGGCCGCGGCGAACGCCAACTGGGAAGCCACCCCGGGCTTCGGCGTCGTGCTGACCGACGAGCCGGGTGCGGACTCCTGGCCGCTCGCCGGTGCGACCTTCATCCTGATGCACAAGCAGGCGCAGGACGCGAACGCGTCGAAGGAAGCCCTGAAGTTCTTCGATTGGGCCTACGGCAAGGGCGACAAGATGGCCGAGGATCTCGACTACGTTCCGATGCCGGACAACGTTGTCGCCTCGATCAAGCGCTACTGGGCCAATGAGATCAAGGACAAGGACGGCAAGCCGATCCTGGCGTTGTCGAACTGACAACACGAAGAGAGAAGGCGCCGCGGAATCGGCGCCTTCTCCACTTTCCACGACTTTCATGAGCGTAAACACGACTTGCGGGGCGGTGGGAACGCGGGTTGAGTGGCTCCCCGAACAACTGGATCAGGGAGTCAGTCATGCCGTCCGCCGGGAGGCGATCAGTGGCTGATATGGCGTTACAAGCAGGTGCCATCGGAGCCGGTCAGGCGGCTGAGCGGTCGCGCGCGCTGGCAAAGCTCAAGTTTGGCGATATCGCATTCCGTGCGCTGACGCGTTCGGCCGCGATCCTGGTGCTACTGCTGCTGAGCGGCGTCATCATCTCGCTGGTCATCGGCTCCTGGCCCGCGCTCAGCAAGTTCGGGCCGGGCTTCCTGGTCAGCGAACGCTGGAATCCGGTGACCGAGAACTTCGGCGCGCTCGCGCCGATCTACGGCACGCTGGTGACGTCGTTCATCGCCATGCTGATCGCGGTGCCGGTCGGCCTGATGATCGCGCTGTTCCTCACCGAGCTTTGCCCGCAATTCCTGCGCCGGCCGATCGGCATCGCCATCGAGCTGCTCGCCGGCATCCCGAGCATCATCTACGGCATCTGGGGCCTGTTCGTGTTCGCGCCGTTCCTGCAGGACACGCTGCAGCCGTTCCTGATCAACCTGTTCGGCCCGATCCCGGTGCTGTCGGCGCTGTTCGCCGGTCCGCCCTACGGCATCGGCATGCTGACGGCGGGGTTGATCCTGGCCATCATGGTGCTGCCCTTCGTCACCTCGATCTCGCGCGACGTGTTCTCCGCGGTGCCGCCGGTCCTCAAGGAGGCCGCTTACGGCCTCGGCTGCACCACCTGGGAGGTGGCGCGCAACGTGGTGCTGCCCTACACACGGGTCGGCGTCATCGGCGGCGTGATGTTGGGGCTCGGCCGCGCACTCGGCGAGACCATGGCGGTGACCTTCGTGATCGGCAACGCCCACAAGGTGTCGGCCTCGATCATCGCGCCCGGCACCACGATCTCGGCGACCATCGCCAACGAGTTCACGGAAGCGGTCGGCGACATCTACACGTCCTCGCTGATCGCGCTGGGCCTCATCCTGTTCGTCATCACCTTCATCGTGCTCGCCTTCGCGCGCTATCTCCTGCTGCGCATCGAGCGCCGGATCGGATAACGGCCATGATCGACAACCGACTCTACGCCGGGCGGCGCCGCAAGAACCTCATCACCATGACGCTGTCGCTGACCGCGACCACGTTCGGTCTCGGCTGGCTGGTGCTGATCCTGGGTTCGCTGCTCTGGGAAGGCTTCAGCGGGCTGTCGCTGCGCGTCTTCACCGAGATGACGCCGCCGCCGGGCTCCGCCGGCGGCCTGCTCAACGCGATCCTGGGCAGCCTGATGATGACCGTCCTCGCGGTGCTGATCGGGACGCCGATCGGCATTCTCGCCGGCACCTACATGGCCGAATATGGCCGGCACTCGCGGCTCACTTCGATCGTCCGCTTCATCAACGACATCCTGCTCAGCGCTCCCTCGATCGTCGTCGGCCTCTTCATCTACGAGGTGATGGTCTATCCGATGGGCCATTTCTCCGGCTGGGCCGGCGCAGTGTCGCTGGCCGTGATCGTGATCCCGGTGGTGGTCCGCACCACTGAGGACATGTTGACCCTGGTGCCGGATACGCTCCGTGAGGCCGCCGCCTCGATCGGCCTGCCGCGCTCGCTGATGATCATCCGGATCGCCTACCGCGCGGCGCAGGCCGGCATGGTCACCGGCGTGCTGCTCGCCGTGGCGCGTATCAGCGGCGAGACCGCGCCGCTCCTCTTCACCGCGCTCAACAACCAGTTCTGGAGCACGAACATGAACGCTCCGGTGTCGAGCCTGCCGGTGGTGATCTTCCAGTTTGCGCTGAGCCCCTACAAGGACTGGCAGGCGCTGGCCTGGACCGGCGCGCTCATCATCACCTTCACTGTGCTTGCCCTCAGCATCTCTGCCCGCGCTCTTGCTTCACCGAGAAAGCAGTCATGAACGTAGCAACAGCAACTGCCGTCCCAACCGTCACGCATGCCCCGATCGACACGGCGGGGCTGACCGAACGGATTTCCATCCGCGGCCTCAACTTTTATTACGGCGACCACAAAGCTTTGAAGAGCATCAGCCTGCCGCTCTATGCCGGCAAGGTGACGGCCTTCATCGGTCCGTCGGGCTGCGGCAAGTCCACGCTGCTGCGCATCCTCAACCGGATGTACGATCTCTACCCGAACCAGCGCGCCGAGGGACACGTCACCCTCGACAGCGAAGACATCCTCTCGCCCAAGCAGGATCTGAACCTGCTGCGGGCGCGGATCGGCATGGTGTTCCAGAAGCCGACGCCGTTCCCGATGTCGATCTATGAGAACATCGCCTTCGGCATCCGGCTCTACGAGAAGCTGCCGAAAAGCGAGATCGACGGCCGCGTCGAAAGCGCGCTGCGGCGCGCGGCGCTGTGGGAAGAGGTCAAGAACAAGCTCAACGCCAACGGGCTGAGCCTGTCCGGCGGCCAGCAGCAGCGGCTCTGCATCGCGCGCACGGTCGCGGTGAAGCCCGAGGTGATCCTGTTCGACGAACCCTGCTCGGCGCTCGACCCGATCTCGACCGCCAAGATCGAGGAGCTGATCGACGAGTTGAAATCCGAGTACACCATCGTGATCGTCACCCACAACATGCAGCAGGCAGCGCGCGTCTCCGACTTCACCGCCTTCATGTATCTCGGCGAGTTGATCGAGTTCGACACCACCAGCAAGATCTTCACGGCGCCGAACGATCGGCGGACGCAAGATTACATCACCGGTCGCTTCGGCTGATGGCGAAGGTGCATTGAGATGATGAATGAACACACCGCCAAGGCGTTCGACACCGACCTCCAGGACCTGACCCGCAAGGTCTCGGAAATGGGTGGTCTTGCCGAACGCGAGATCCTGGATTCGATCCAGGCCCTGACCCGCCGCGATCTCGACCTCGCGATGCGCGTCGTTGCCTCCGATCCCACCATCGATTCGATGCAGCATGAGATCGAGGAGAAGGCGATCCTCACCATCGCGCGGCGCCAGCCGATGGCGATCGATCTGCGCGAGATCGTCGGCGCGCTGCGCGTCGCCAACGATCTCGAGCGGATCGGCGACCTCGCCAAGAACATCGGCAAGCGCGTCGGCGCACTGGAGGGCGACTTCCAGCCGACCAAGCTGCTGCGCGGCGTCGAGCACATGGCCTCGCTGGTGCTGAGCCAGCTCAAGATCGTGCTGGATGCCTATGCGGGCCGCGACATCGCGGCTGCGATGACGGTGTGGAAGGGCGACGAGGAGATCGACTCGCTCTGCACCTCGCTGTTCCGCGAGCTGCTGACGTATATGATGGAAGACCCGCGCAACATCACGTTCTGCATCCACCTGATGTTCTGCGCCAAGAACATCGAGCGTATGGGCGACCATGCGACCAACATTGCCGAGACCGTGCATTATATGGTCGAGGGCCGCCCGATCGCCGACCAGCGGCCGAAGGGCGACACCACCGCGTTCTCGAAGCTTGCTTCGCCGTGACATTGAAATATAGGGACTGATCCATGGGGGCACGCATCCTGATCGTTGAGGATGAAGAGCCGTTGGCTCTGCTGCTTCGCTACAATCTTGAAGCCGAAGGCTATGACGTCGAGACCGTCGCCCGTGGCGACGAGGCCGACATCCGGCTGCGCGAGGCGCCGCCGGATCTCGCGGTTCTGGACTGGATGCTGCCCGGCATCTCGGGCATCGAGCTGTGCCGCAGGCTCCGGGCGCGACCGGAAAGCAAGGCGCTGCCGATCATCATGCTGACCGCGCGCGGCGAGGAAAGCGAGCGCGTGCGCGGGCTTGCGACCGGCGCCGACGACTACATCGTCAAGCCGTTCTCGGTGCCCGAGCTGATCGCCCGCGTGCGGGCGCTGTTGCGCCGCGCAAGCCCCGAGCGGGTCGCCGATGTGCTGGCGCATGGCGAGATCGAGCTCGACCGCGAGAAGAAGCGCGTGTCGCGCGCCGGCCGCACCATCGATCTCGGTCCGACCGAATATCGCCTGCTGGAGTTCCTGATGGAGCGGCCCGGCCGGGTGTTCTCGCGCACCCAGCTGCTCGACGCGGTGTGGGGCTCGGAGGTCTATATCGACGAGCGCACCGTCGACGTCCATGTCGGCCGGCTGCGCAAGGCGCTCAACCGCGGCCGCGAGGCCGATCCGATCCGCACCGTCCGCGGCGCGGGCTACGCGCTCGACGACCGCTTCGGCCGTTCGGCGGCGTAGGTCTGCCCGGGCGTTCACTCGTTTGCCCAAAGCAAAACGCCGGACCGCATCTCGCGGCCCGGCGTTTCGATGACGAGTGTTGGACGCTCAGCTCTGCCGGAACGGCGGCTTGCGGTTGCGGCGGTCTGCGGCCGGCTGGTAGGCGACCCGCGAGTGATAGCTGCAATAGGGCAGTGCGGTCAGCGGCTTGCCGCCGCAGAAGAAGAACTCCGAGCTCGCCGGATCGCCGATCGGCCAGCGGCAGGTCTCCTCGTTCAGCTCCAGCAAGGTCCGGCGCTGCCCGATCGGAATGATGTTCTCGATCAGCTCGGGCTCGGGCTCCGGTTCCATCTCGAAGGCCAGCGCCAGCGCGGTGTTGCCCCGCATCGACGGCCGCGGCACCCGCATCATGTGGGTGCGCGGCTTGCGGACCCGCGGCGCCGAGGAGGATGGCGACTTGGCGCGGCCGGACAGGCCCAGCCGGTGCACCTTGCCGATCACCGCATTGCGGGTGATCCCCCCGAGTTCCGCAGCGATCTGGCTGGCCGAAAGCCCGTCGGTCCAGAGTTTCTTGAGCAATTCGACCCGCTCGTCAGTCCACGACATGAGCCGTTTCCCCTCATCTCCGCCGGCCCCGCCCGGCAGAATCCTTCCACGCAGCCCGGCCAGGCGGCCGAAGCCAAACACGCTCACGCTATCGTCACTGGGAACCGTCCACTACGACATCTCGTATTGGACGGGCTGACGCTACAATACGGCTAGACTCGCGCGCAAGAGTCGGGCGACTCACGTCCACATTTTCCTGTCATTTTCTCTTGCCTTTCCTCAGATATTCGTCCGTGAGTCGCGAAGCCGACTTGACGGGCCGAGGTCAGCAGCCCCTTACCGGCGAGTTGACCACCCCCGGGAGGCCCCCATATGATGGGTCAACGTGCCGCCCGGAGAGGCGGCACGATTCATTTCGGCCTGGATTTGGCGCCTGAATTGAGCAGTGAGCGGTCGTGATGTCGTCCCATATGATGCCGTCCTATGCCCGGGTGGACATCGCCTTTGAGCGAGGTGAGGGCGTTTGGGTTTTCACTCCCAATGGGGAGCGTTACCTGGATTTCGGTTCCGGCGTCGCCGTGAACGCGCTCGGCCACTCGCATCCGCATCTCGTGGAGGCGCTGACCGAGCAGGCCAAGAAGCTCATCCACTGCTCCAACCTCTATCGGATTCCGGGCGGCGAGCGCCTCGCCGACCGGCTCTGCGCCCTGAGCTTTGCCGACCTGGTGTTCTTCGCCAATTCCGGCGCGGAGGCGATGGAAGGCGTCATCAAGCTGGTCCGCAAATATCAGTCGGCCAACGGCCATCCCGAGCGCTACCGCATCATCACCTTCGAGGGCTGCTTCCACGGCCGGACGCTGGCCACGCTCGCGTCGGCGAAGAACAAGAAGCATCTCGACGGCTTCGGCCCGGTCATGGACGGCTTCGACCAGGTTCCGCTGGGCGACATCGCGGCGGTCAAGCGGGCGATCACGCCCGAGACCGCCGGCATCCTGATCGAGCCGGTGCAGGGCGAGGGCGGCGTGCGCATGGCGGAGCCGTCGTTCTTCAGGGCGCTGCGCGAAATCTGCGACGAGCGCGGGCTCTTGCTCGCCTTCGACGAAGTGCAGACCGGTATCGGCCGGCTCGGTGAGATGTTCGGCTATCAGAAGGTCGGCGTGACGCCCGACGTCATGGGCCTCGCCAAGGGTCTTGGCGCGGGCTTCCCGATCGGCGCCGTGCTCGCCACCGCCGAGGCCGCCAAAGGCATCACGCCCGGTACCCACGGTTCGACCTTCGGCGGCAATCCGCTGGCGGTCGCGGCCGGCAACGCCGTGCTCGACGAGGTGACCAAGCCGGGCTTCCTCGACAATGTGAAGAAGATGGCCCTGCTGTTCCGGCAACGGCTCGCCGAGATCAAGGACCGCCACCCTTCGGTGATTTCCGAGGTGCGCGGCGAAGGCCTGCTGATCGGGCTCAAGAGCGTGGTTCCGCAAGGCGAGCTGGCCGACGCGTGCCGCGCCGAGAAAATGCTGACGGTGCTCGCCGGCGACAATGTGGTGCGTCTGGTGCCGCCGCTGATCATCACCGAGGCCGATGTCGCCGAGGCAATCACCCGGCTCGACAAGGCCTGCACCGCCATCGAGCACGCGAAGAAGGGCGCCGCCAAGCAGGGAGCGGGCTCTTGAGCGGCAACGGCATTCGCCATTTCCTCGATCTGACCGATATCTCGCGGACCGAACTTCGCGGGATCATCGAGAGCAGCCGTGCCATCAAGGGCGGCGGCGCGCCGCGCGCCGCGAAGCCCTTGGCCGGCAAGACGATCGCGATGATCTTCGACAAGCCGTCGACGCGGACGCGGGTGTCGTTCGACGTCGGCATCCGCCAGCTCGGCGGCGAGTCGATCACGCTCACCGGCCATGAGATGCAGCTCGGCCGCGGCGAGACCATCGCCGATACGGCTCGCGTGCTGTCGCGCTATGTCGACGGCATCGTCATCCGCACCCTCGACCACGGGCTGGTGCAGGAGCTCGCCGAGCACGCGACCATTCCGGTGATCAACGGGCTGACGCGACGCTCGCATCCCTGCCAGGTGATGGCCGATGTCATGACCTTCGAGGAGCACCGTGGCTCGATCAAGGGCCGCACCGTGGCCTGGACCGGCGACGGCAACAACGTGCTGGCGTCCTGGATGCACGCCGCCGACCGTTTCGAGTTCCAGCTGCGGGTGGCGACGCCGCCCGAGCTCAAGCCCAAGAAGTGGCTGCTCGACTGGGTCAAGAAGTCGGGCGCGCCGATCCGCATCGGCACCGATCCGGATGAAGCGGTCAAAGGCGCCGATTGCGTCGTCACCGACACCTGGGTGTCGATGGGCGACAAGAACGGCAAGCTGCGCCACAACCTGCTCAAGCGCTATCAGGTCAACGCCCGGCTGATGGGGAAGGCCAAGTCCGACGCGCTGTTCATGCATTGCCTGCCGGCGCATCGCGGCGACGAGGTCACCGAGGAGGTGATGGACGGCCCGCAGTCGGTGGTGTTCGACGAGGCCGAGAACCGGCTGCATGCCCAGAAGGGCATCATGACGTGGTGCCTGCACGCTGCGGCGCGGTAACGGCGGCATTATCCCCGAAAGTTTTCGAATTGAAACTTGAGTTGCGTCGGGGGTCGTCTTTCGGCCCCTGTCGCACTACATTTGTCGGCAATGAATCAACCTCATATCGACATTCCGGTCCGGGCGCCGTCTGCGACGTCCGCCGACGACACTATCCTGCCGTTCGAGATCGGCGCGCTGGACCTGCGCGGCCGCGTGGTGCGGCTCGGCGCAGCTGTCGACAGCATCCTGAACGGTCACAACTATCCGCAGCCGGTGGCCAAGCTCCTGGGCGAGGCCATTGCGCTCACCGTGATGCTCGGCACCTCGCTCAAGTTCGAGGGCCGCTTCATCCTGCAGACCCAGACCGAGGGTCCGGTCCGCATGCTGGTGGTCGACTTCAGGAGCCCCGGCCAGGTGCGCGCCTGCGCGCGCTTCGACAAGGCGCGGGTCGCAGGCCTGATCGACAGCGGCAAGACCTCCGCCGGGGACCTCCTCGGCCAGGGCCATCTCGCCATGACCATCGACCAGGGCGCCGACATGAACCGCTATCAGGGCCTGGTCGCGCTGAACGGCGGCACGCTCGAGGACGCCGCCCACGAGTATTTCAAAAGCTCGGAGCAGATCCCGACCCGGGTCCGGCTCGCGGTCGCCGAGGAGATGTCGCCGACGTTCGGCCATCGCTGGCGGGCCGGCGGCCTGATGCTGCAATTCCTGCCCAAGGCCCCGGAGCGGGCCCGCGTCGCGGACCTGCATCCCGGCGATGCGCCCGAGGGCACGCAGTTGCACGTCGTCGATGAGGACGATGCCTGGGTCGAGGGCCGTTCCGTGGTCGACACCATCGAGGATGTCGAGCTGATCGATCCGGCGCTCTCCAGCGAGCGGCTGGTCTACCGGCTGTTCCATGAGCGCGGTGTCCGCGTCTTCAACAGCATCCCGGTGGCCGCGAAATGCTCGTGCTCGCGCGATAGCGTCGAGGCCATGCTCAGGAGCTTCTCGCAGGACGACCGCGACCACATGGTCGAGAACGGCGAGATTTCCGTCACCTGCGAGTTCTGCAGCGCCAACTACAAGTTCGCGCCGCACGAGGTTGACGCTTCGCCGGGGAGTGCCTCGTCAGACGCCGAGCCGAGCGGCGGCTCATGATCCCGGCCACGCGCCATGCGACTGCTTGTCTGGTCGCCATGGCCGTGGCCGCTTTTTCCTCCGCCGCTGAGGCGCAATCGCAAAGCTGTCCGGCGCCGCTCAAGGACGCCCGCCGTCTGGTGCTGGTCATCGCCAAGGCCATGAACGAAGCGACAGCCGAGATGCGGCTTTATGAGCGCGCGTCGGCATCCGAGCCGTGGCGCGCCGCATCCGAGCCGGAGCCGGCCAATCTCGGTCGCGCCGGCATGGGCTGGTCGCATTTCTTCCGCCGCTACGCGAAGGCCGGCGAGCCGCTCAAGGTCGAGGGCGACCGCCGCGCGCCGGCCGGCATCTATCCGATCGGCCGGAGCTTCGGCATCCTGCCGTCGGAGCGGCCGGGTTATCTGCACGTGACCGAAGACACGGTTTGCGTCAACGAGACGTCATCGCCGCACTACAACGCCATCACGTCGCGCAAGCTCGTCGCACCCAACACCAGCGTCGAGAACATGAGCCGTGCGCTGCCGATGTATCGCCGCGGCCTCGTGGTCGGCTATCCGACCGACGGCAAGGCGCGGGCCGGCTCCTGCATCTTCATCCATGTCTGGCGTTCGCCGACCTCGGGCACCTCCGGCTGCGTGTCGCTGCCGGAGCCGCGCGTCGAGGCGTTGCAGGAATTCGCGGCTGCAGGCGCCATCGTCGCCATCCTGCCGCAGGCTGCCGTTAGCCGGTTCGGAAACTGCCTGCCGGCATCGGGCGAAAGTGCGACCCGCTAGTGCAGCAGTGGTCTTCGACCGGCGAGATTCATGTTGGCATTCGATGAGTCGAATCGTGAACGTTGCAGTGGTGTGGGCCGCCATGTCGGCGGCGCTCACCGGGATTTCCAAAGCTGATGATGTTGCCGTCGGCGTCCGCGATCTTGCGGATATGGCGAATTTGTCGACGGTTGATCTCGGCCCCTCGGGCGCGCTTCACTATTACATTGGGCGCCTCCCGTCGGGTGCCGCACCCGATCCCGATAGCATCGTCTCGGCGCTGATCGTCATTCACGGCTATCCGCGCGACGCCAACAGAACGCTCGGCGCTGCCGTGCTCGCTGCGAGAAAGGCGGGCCGCGACACCAACACGGTCATGATAGCCCCGCTATTTCAGGTGGCGGACTCCGAGGCACAACGCTGCAGTTTTCATGGCAATCCCGTCGCACAAAAGGGCGATGCGCTCTGGACCTGCTCCTCTTGGATCGCTGGCGGCAGAGCGGAGGGCGGTGGAGCGACGTCATTCGAGGCCATCGATGCGCTCACCGCATCCCTTGCGAAGTCCTGGCCTCGCCTGCGGGCAATCACCATTGCGGGGTTTTCCGCCGGCGCGCAGTTCGTTCAACACTCAATAGGCTTCGCGCGGCCACCGAAAGGGGTGCGTCTCCGCTATGTCGTCGCGGATCCGGGGACTTGGCTCTATTTTGATGCCTACAGGCCGATGCCGCTTGTCGACGGGCAACCCTCTGCGTGGACGCGCTGCAGAGATGTGTCCTCCTGCAGTTTCGCCTGGCTGCCTCTGGACGCCCGCATGGCGGCGACCTGCCCGGATGCGAACCGTTGGAAATATGGCACCGACGGATTGCCGGACGCTTTCGGCGTCGGCGCAAACGAAGCGCGTGCGCGTTACGCCGCCGCGGATGTTGCTTACCTGGAGGGAGCGTTGGACACGGGCGATGGTCGCGGCACGTTCTTCAGACTGTTGGACAAATCGTGCGCTGCGGACCTGCAGGGGCCTTATCGCTTGCAGCGCGGGCTTGCCTATTCGGCGTACAGTCAACGCTTTTTATCCGCCAATCGCCCGATGGCCGTCGTTCCTCTGTGCGCGCACGAGGTGACATGCGTATTCCCGTCAGACGCCGCTCGGCCGCTTCTCTTTCCCGAATAGCCAGGGCTCCGGTCGCCGGGGTCATCGTGCGGAACTTTGGGTCCGGCCGGCTAATTCAACGTCCGCCTGACCTCGGACGAGTCGAGCGAGAAGGCCGGGATCTGCACGTCGAAGCCCTCGCCGGAGTCCGAAACCACCATGCCGTAGGTTCCGGTCATGAAGCCGGACGGCGTCGGCAGCGGCACGCCGCTGGTGTATTCGAACGACTTGCCGGGCTCGAGCACCGGGGTCTCGCCGACCACGCCGGCGCCCTTGACCTCCTGGAGCCGGCCATGGGCGTCGGTGATCTTCCAGTGCCGGGTCTTCAGCTGCACGGTCGCGGCGCCGTGGTTGGTGATCTCGATCGTATAGGCCCAGAAGTAATAGCCGTTCTCCGGCGACGAGCGCTCCGACAGGAACCGCGGGGTCACCTGGACCTCGATGTTGTGGGTGGTGGTGCGGTACATACTCGCCGACTTGGCCGAATCCCTAGGTGTTTCTACGCGCTTTCATAACCCGCGGCGAAGTGGCAATTCAACGCTGTACAAGTCCATAACTCGGCCCAGAATTCCGCTACGTTGTCCGCGACCATGACCGACAGTCCGGCCATAAGGGGCGTGCCAGTGACCGCGGGCCTCGACCCGGCGGCGCAGGAAAAGCCGCATGCCGCCGCAAGCGCTGTGCGGGCGGCTCCGGTCGCGAAGGCGGAGCGCGACCTGCGGCTCGACCTGTTCCGGGGGCTCGCGCTGTGGCTGATCTTCCTCGATCACATCCCCAACAACATCCTGGCGTGGTTCACGATCCGTAACTACGGCTTCAGCGACGCCACCGAGATCTTCATCTTCATCTCCGGATACACCGCGGCCTTCGTCTACGGCGCCGCCATGGTGCAGCGCGGCTTCATCGTCGCCGGCGCCCGCATCCTCAAGCGCGCCTGGCAGATTTATGTGGCCCACGTGTTCCTGTTTGCGATCTACATCGCCGAGATCTCTTACGTCGCGTCGAGCTTCGAGAACCCGCTCTATGCCGAAGAGATGAACGCGCTCGATTTCATCAAGCAGCCCGAGGTCGCCATCACCCAGGCGCTGCTGCTCAAGTTCAAGCCCGTCAACATGGACGTGCTGCCGCTCTACATCGTGCTGCTGGTGCTGTTCCCGCTGGTGCTCTGGCTGCTGATCCGCAACGCCACCGTCGCGCTCGTGCTGAGCGCGGTGCTCTATGCGCTGACCTGGGAATACGGCTGGAACATCCCGTCCTATCCGACCGGGCACTGGTTCTTCAATCCGTTCGCCTGGCAGCTGCTGTTCGTGTTCGGCGCCTGGTGCGCGCTCGGCGGCGCCGCGAAGCTCGGGCCGCTGTTGCGTTCGCCGATCACCAAGTGGGTCGCGATCGGCTATCTGTTGTTTTGCTTCGGCGTGACCATGACCTGGTATTTTCCGCGCATCGCCTTCCTCGTGCCGCGCTGGCTCGGCGAATGGATGTATCCGATCGACAAGACCAATCTCGATGTGCTGCGCTTCGCGCACTTCCTGGCGCTGGCCGCGCTGACCGTGCACTACATCCCGCGCGGCTGGCCGGTGCTGCAATCACCGTGGCTCAAGCCCGCGGTGCTCTGTGGGCAGCATTCGCTGGAGATCTTCTGCCTCGGCGTCTTCCTCGCCTTCGCGGCGCATTTCGTCATGGTGGAAATCCTGGGCGGCACCAGCCTGATGCAGGTTGTGATCAGCGCAGCCGGCATTCTGATCATGATAGGGACCGCCATGGTGATCTCATGGTACAAACGCATCGAAGGCCAAGGCCGTGGCTCTAATCCCAAGCGGCCACCCGACGCCGACCTTGCCGGAGGCGAGGCATGACGATGTGGACCGCGACGGGGCGTGCGGTCGCAGCGGCCCTGTTGGTTTTGTGCGCTGCAGTAGCGCGCGCCGAATCTCCTGATCCCTGTGCTGTGCCGGGCTATCTGCTGTTCGGCGACAGCCTGCTGCAGCACGTCACTTCCGCGGTGAGGAACGACAAGGCGCTGAAAGTCGTCGTTCTGGGCGGTCCTTCGGCCAGTCTTCCCGGGCCCAACGGAGCCTCGTTTGCGTTCCCGGCGCGACTTGAAGTCGCACTCAGCCAGCGTTTGCCGAACCTCAAGGTCTCGGTTGCGACTGATATCCGGTATCGCCAAACGGCGGAACAAATGATTGACGATATTGAGAAATTGGTCGCCGACCAGAAGCCCAATTTAGTGATTTGGCAGACAGGGACATACGATGCTCTGCGCGGGACCGATCCAGAGGTATTCCGATCTTCGGTTTCCGAGGGCGTAGAGAAGTTGCAAAGTGCTGGCGTCGACGTCGTGCTGATGAACATGCAATACAGCCCCCGCACGGATTCCGTTGTCGCCCTTGCCGCCTATGTGGATGGCATGCGCTGGGTGGCGCGCGAGCGCGAAGTCCCCATCTACGACAGGCTCGCGATCATGCGGCATTGGTACGATGCCGGACAATTCGATCTCTATGCTGCGACCAAGGACATGAAGACGGCCAAGAGCGTCCATGACTGCATCGGCCGGACGCTGGCGGCCTCGATCATTGACGCGGCGCGCCTTGAAGCACGGGAAGGAACTGCGCCGCAATGAAGGCCATCGCTGATTTTTTTCGCGGCGCAACAGCGCTGACCGTCGCCGCTGTCGCGGTCGCGATCTCCTTGACCTCCGCACAGGCCCAAGACGCGCCTTCGAAGGACGCGGCATCAAAGGACGCGCCGAAGCAGAACTGCACCGCGCCGTCCGAGCTGACGCGGCTGGACTACGCGCTCAAGCGCGTGTCGCAGAAGATCGCGGCCGGCCAACCGATCAAGATCGTCGCGATCGGCTCGTCGTCGACCGCGGGCGCTGGCGCGAGCTCGCCCGCCATGAGCTACCCGAGCAGGCTTCAGGTCGAGCTTGAGGCGCTGCTGCCGCGCGTGCCGGTCACCGTGATCAATCGCGGCGTCAACGGCGAGGAATCGAGCGATATGCTGGCGCGCTTCGAGCGCGACGTGCTTTCGGAAAAGGCCGACCTCGTGATCTGGCAGGTCGGCAGCAACGCGGTGCTGCGCGACCGGCCGCTGTCGGAAGCGCCTGCGCCGCTGAACGAAGGGTTGAAGCTTCTGCGCGAGCAGGGCGCCGACGTGGTGCTGATGAATCCGCAGTACACGCCGAAGGTCTTCACCAAGCATGACGTCGAAGGCATGGTGCATCTGATCGCCACGACGTCGAAAGAGAAGAGCATCGACCTGTTCCAGCGTTATGCGGTGATGCGCTACTGGCAGCTGACCGAGGGCATTCCGTTCAGCGCCTTCACGTCGCCGGACGATCTGCACATGAACGACTGGGGCTATGGCTGCCTGGCGAAGCTGCTCGCCGGCTCGATTCATGACGCCGCGACGCGGCCGACCCTGACCGCGACCGTCGGCCACCGCAAATAACGTTACATCGTAACGTTACGCCGTAACGTTACGCGGTCAGGTTTCCGCGGGCGGCTTTCGGCCTCCATCATCCGATCTCTGGGACATCGCCGGCGCAACGCGCCGGCGATTTGCGTTCGGCCGTCTGCATTCTTTTCGAAGCTCCGTGCCGATGCGCCGCGCTTGACAAGCCGGGCCGTTCGCCCAACGCTGTCCCTATAAACAAACTCATGAACCCGATTATCGGACCATGCGAGAATCCAGCCAGACATTGTCACGGGGCTTGAAGCTTTTGGATCTGATCGCGAGCGGCCGCGAAGGCGTTGCGGTGCGCGAGCTCGCCGCCGCCATGGCGCTGCCGAAGAGCATCGTGCAGCGGCTGCTCTATTCGCTGGAGCAGGAAGGCTACCTGGCGCGCCATCCCTCGCAGGTCGGCTACCAGCTCACCTTGAAGGTCTGGAGCCTGGGCTGCGCGGTTGTGCGCCGCGTCGACGTGCGCGAAGCGGCGCGGCCGTCGCTCGAAGAGCTCGCGGCCAAGACCGACGAGACCGTCAAGATCGGCATGCTCGATGGCGCCGACGTCGTCTATGTCGACAGCATCAGCTCGCCGCAGATCGTACGGGCCTTTCTGCCGGTCGGCGGCCGGGCGCCGGCCGCCTCGGTCGCGACCGGACGGGCTATCCTGGCCTTTGTTTCCGATGCGCGCGGCCCTGCCGACACCCCCGCCGAGCTGAAGCGCGAGTTCGAGCAAATCCGCAAGCGCGGCTACGCGATCAATCGCGGCGAGTGGGAGGCCGATGTGGCTGCGCTCGCGGCGCCGATTTTCGATGCGCACGGAGCAGCCGTCGCGTCGGTCGGCTCGATCCTGCCGATGAGCCGGCTCACGGCCCAGAAGGCCACGCAGCTTGCCGCGCTGATCACGACGGCCGCCGCCGAGATTTCCAGCCGCATGGGACACGCGCCGTCGCCCGAAACGGCCAAGTTGCAACGAGCGAGTTGAAGCCCCGACCTCCCCCTTTCAGGGGGAGGTGAAGACTGTCGTTGCGGCGATCAAACCGCCTTCAGCGCGTTGGTGACGTCGTCGATCAGATCGTCGACATGCTCGAGCCCGCACGACAGCCGCACCATGCCGTCGCTGATGCCGAGGTCCGCGCGCTGCTCGGGCTTCAGCCGGTAGTGCGTCGTCGTCGCCGGATGCGTGATCAGGCTCTTGGCGTCGCCGAGGTTGTTGGAAATGCGCACGATCTTCAGCGCATCCTGGAACGCGAACGCGCCCTTCTTGCCGTTCGCCACCTCGAACGCCACCATGGTAGAGCCGCCGCGCATTTGCTTCTTGACCACAGCGGCCTGCGGATGGTCCGGCCGGCCCGGATAGATCACCTTCGACACCTTGGCGTGCTTGGCGAGCGTGTCGGCGACCTTGCCGGCGGTCTCGGTCTGCGCGCGAACGCGCACCGCCAGCGTCTCCAGGCCCTTCAGCATTACCCAGGCGTTGAACGGCGACATCGAGGGACCGGTCTGACGGATGTAGTTATGGATGTTGTCGTTGATGAACTTCTCCGAGCCCAGGATCACGCCGCCGAGACAGCGGCCCTGGCCGTCGATGTGTTTCGTCGTCGAATAGACCACGCAATCGGCGCCGAGCTCGAGCGGGCTCTGCCACAGCGGCGTCGAGAACACGTTGTCGACCACGAGCTTGGCGCCGACCGCGTGCACGATCTTGGCGATCTCGGCGATGTCGAGCACCTCCAACGTGGGGTTGGTCGGCGATTCCAGGAAGCACGCCTTGGTGTTCGGCCGCATCGCCTTGCGCCAGGCGTCGAGATCGAAGCCGTCGACGATGGTCGCGGTCACGCCGTAGCGCGGGAGATATTCCTCCATCACGTAGAGGCAGGAGCCGAAGATGGCCTTCGAGGCCACGATATGGTCGCCGGCCTTGACCTGGCCCATCATCGCGAGCGTCACCGCGGCCATGCCCGTGGACGTAGCGCGCGCCGCCTCGGCGCCCTCGAACTCGGCGATGCGCTGCTCGAACATCGTCACGGTCGGATTGGCGAAGCGCGAATACTGGTAGCCGTGGTCCTCGCCCTTGAAGCGCGCCTCGGCCTGGGCCGAATTGTCGTAGACGTAGCCTTGGGTGAGGAACAGCGCTTCGGACGTTTCGCCGAACTGCGAGCGCAGGATGCCGCCTTGCACCAAGCGGGTTTCGGGGCGGTATTTGGACGTATCAGACGCGGACATGCGGGCCTCCGGCCAACAAAAAACCGGCCGGAATGAATCCTGGCCGGGCACACGTCCCCGGCCTTTTAGCTACTTGTTTTACGTGGCTAGCAAGCCGGCCGGCTCAAATGACCACGGAGATAGGTGTGGTCATACGGTCCGGATGTCTTCCCGTCAAGGCACCCGTCGGGTACAGGATTTCCCGTAGTTTTCCCGCATAGAGGCTCGGGCCCCGCGATGGCGACCAAGGGCATCCTGCCCGATCACATGATCTCGGAGCTGGCGACCGGCGGTGGGATCCGTCCCGCGCGGCCCTTCGCGTCCGACCAGATTCAGCCGGCGAGCCTCGATCTGCGGCTCGGGCCCAAGGCCTACCGGGTGCGGGCGAGCTTCCTGCCCGGGCCACGCACCACGGTCGCCGAGCGCGTCGCCGAACTGACGCTCCACGAGATCGCTTTGACCGAAGGCGCGGTGCTCGAGACCAACTGTGTCTACATCGTGCCGCTGCTCGAGAGCCTGGCGCTGCCGCAGGACATTGCCGCCGCCGCCAATCCGAAAAGCTCGACCGGCCGCATCGATGTGTTCACCCGCGTCATCGCCGACCGGACCCGCGGCTTCGACCAGATCGATGCCGGCTATCACGGTCCGCTCTATGCCGAGATCAGCCCGAAGACCTTCCCGGTGCTGGTGCGCGAGGGTTCGCGGCTGTCGCAGATCCGATTCCGCCGGGGTCATGCCACGCTCGATGCCGCGGCGCTCCGCGCGCTGCATGAGAAAGAGCGGCTGACCGACGACGCCGATGCGGACCTCACGCTGGGCATCGCGGTCGGTGTCGACCTCGCGGGGCTCGGCCCCAACAACTTCGTCGGCTACCGCGCCAAGCGCCACACCGGCTTGATCGACGTCGAGAAGCGCGACGGCCACGCGGTCGCCGACTTCTGGGAGCCGATCGCGGCGCGCGCCGACCGGAGCCTCATCCTCGATCCCGGCGAGTTCTACATCCTCGCCTCCAAAGAGGCCGTGCAGGTGCCGCCGGATTACGCCGCCGAGATGGTGCCGTTCGATCCGCTGGTCGGCGAGTTCCGCGTGCACTATGCAGGCTTCTTCGATCCGGGCTTCGGCTATGCGGGAGCGGGCGGCAAGGGTGCGCGCGCGGTGCTCGAAGTGCGCTCGCGCGAGGTGCCGTTCATTCTCGAGCACGGCCAGATCGTCGGCCGTCTCGTCTACGAGACCATGATCGGCAAGCCGAAGACGCTTTACGGCATGGGCATCGGCTCGAACTATCAGGCCCAGGGCCTGAAGCTGTCGAAGCACTTCAAGGTTTGAAGAGTTCTAAGGCGGGATCAGCGCTGCAACAGGCACCGGTGTCGATGATGCAGATCGCTCTCATACCTAGATATGATTGCGACGGCAGCTTTCTATAAATGAATACCGAGCGCTCAAGGTGATGATGCGTTTCTTCAACTAAACGTGTCGCCAGCAGGTATCGAGGTCACGAACAGCAGCGTCCTTATATGTTATTTATAAACGCATGCGTTCGGAGGACGGACGAGTGAGCAAGTTGCGAAAATGCATCACGCACACGTTCTTGGTGGTTCAAGTCGTGGGCTCCGCTTTGACAATCACCAGTTTTGCCGGCGCTCACTCACTCATTCATTTCTGTTGGCTGACGTCGGTGCTTCGCCAGATCCAGGGACAGGCCCCGTATACGCACTAGCCGGCCCTTGCCCGTGCAGGTTTCTCCACCATTGACGGCAGCCCCTGCAGCACCACCGTCGCGGACGGCGGCCGCGCGATCTCGATGCCGGTTTCCTGGAAGCGCTTCTTCATCCGCCGGTAGAACTCGCGCTGCACCGGCCAGCGGCCGCTGTCGGTGCATTGGATCTGGCCCGCGATCGTCACCATCGTGCCGTCGAGCTTGTCGACGCCCCAGAGGTCGAGCTCGCCGCGCATCATCGAATTGAAGCGCGGCTCTTTCCGCATCTCGGCGGCGATCTCCTTCAGCACCTCGCCGACGTGATCGACGTCCTCGTTGTAGTCGACGCTGACGCTGATCGCCGCGTTGCCCATGCCGCGGTTGGTGTTGGTGACGCTGGTCACCGAGCTGAACGGCACGATGTGCACCGAGCCGTCGCCGGCGCGAAGGCGAATGGTGCGAATGGAAAGGTTCTCGACCACGCCGGTGAGGCCCGACACCGTGACGGTGTCTCCCACCTGCATGGCGTTCTCCAGCAGCAGGAACAGCCCGGTGATGAGGTCCTGCACGAGCTTCTGCGAGCCGAAGCCGATCGCGATGCCGACGATGCCGGCGCCCGCGAGCAGCGGCGCGATGTTGACGCCGAGCTCGCTCAGCGCCGTCAGCGCCACGACGGTGAGGATGACGGCCAGGAGGCTCGTGCGCAGCATCGGCAGGAAGGTGCGAAGCCGCGCCGCGCGGGCGAAGCGGTTCTCGCGCGCGAGCCGCGCCAGATGCCGCTCCATCCCGGCGTTGGACGCCTCCCAGACGGCGAGCGCCACGACGCTGGCGATGCCGATGGTGGCGACGGCGGAAAGGAGCCGCCGGCCGACCATGCTGGACGAGAACCACGTGGTGATGCCGATGCCCCAGACCTCGAGCAAGGCCACGATCGTGATCGCGGTGATGACGCCGGACACGGTCGACCGCAACGCCGGGAAGTAGCGGTTGGCGCGGGCCTCGAGCCCCGGATAGCGGCTCATGAAATCCGGGCTGATGCGGAACACGCGGTCGAGGATCGCCATCACGGCGACGAGCGCGAGCCGGGCGATGATGAGCACCGCAACGGTCGACAGGAAGTACTGCAGCAGCAGCGCATAGCCGTTCTGCACCCGGAGCGCCCAGACGCCCCACAGCGCCAGATTGAGGATGATGGCGAAGATGTGCCAGGTGTCGGCGAGCCGGTTGCGCATGACGGCAATGATGCCGCGGGCGTTGTCCGGCGCCTTGATGAGATCGGCGACGGCCGTCCGGCATTGCAGTGTGACCACCACCAGCAGGAGGTGCACGAGCAGCACGACGATGCGCACCGTGGCGAAATAAGCCGGGCGATAGAGCCCGAGCAGCAGTGCCACATTGGCCAGCGCGACGCCGAACACGGCCAGCACGACGATGCGCCGCGCCCAGATCGTGATGTAGGCCGCGGTCTCGTCGCGGATGACGAACAGGCTCGGCTGGTTGGCGGCGGGCGAAATGAGCGCACCGACGATCGCCAGCACGACGCGGCAGAGCACATAGGCGTTCACCATCGCCAGGATGATGACGCGCGGCCGGAGCGCGCTGCCGATCTCGGTGGCGAGCAGCATGTTGCCGACGGCCGCGAAGGCCAGCACCGGCGCCAGATCGAGCACAAGCCGCGCCAGCACGAAGGGCAGCCGCAGCAGGAGCTGCCAGGCATAAGCCAGCGTGCGGTGCCGCTTCAGCTCGTGGCCGAGATTTTCCGGCGGGACATCGCCGGGCTCCGGTGCAGCCGGACGGCTGCGCACCGGGACGTAGCGGTTGATCGCGCCGAGCGGCCGGTACAACACCCGCCGGACCAGCCACTCGATCGCCAGCGCACAGGCCAGCACCAGCGCGAGCTTCCACGCGGTGTCGAGCAGGATGTGGCGGGTGTACGGATCTTTGGCGAGCTCGACCGACCAGTAGAAGATCATCGGGAAGTCGGTGAGCTTGCGCGCCGCATTGGCGAGCTGGCTCGAGACCTCGCCGAACCAGTTCGAGACCTGCACCATGACCTGCACGCCGAGATTATCGGCGGACACAACGGAAGCAGGCTCCGGGGTGGCGGCGGGCGACGATGTCTTGGCAACCGTCTGCAGCGTCTGGATGAGCTCTTTGCGCTTGGCGTCGTCCTGCAGGACCTCGAGCGCCTGCTGGGCCTCGGCGGCGGTAACGGACGGTGCCGGACGCGGCGCAGCATCGCGGGATTCCTGCGATTGCGCAGGTTGGACGGCCAAAAGAGCGAAGAGGATCAGGACGACCGAAGAAATTTTCTGCATTGCGGCATAACGCCCCGTTCGTTGGGCGGCAGTTTGCAAATCCCGCGGCCATTATGAGGCGATATTCCCGCGCGTTAACGCGGGATTGCCGCGTGACGGTTTTTTGAATCAAGCGGCGCGCAAAACCGCATGGGTGGGTTCACTTACCTTTGAACGGCTCGAAACTGCGTAGGCAACGCGCAACGGCCGCGCTAAGCTTTCCTTCGAACAACAACAAAAAACGTCTGATGGGCGCGGGCCGCGAGCCTGCTTTGACATCTGATGGCCGCAAGCCATCGAGGGAGACGATCAATGGCCAAACTGAATATCAACGGCAAGGTCCGCGACGTGAAGGTCGAGGACGATACGCCGCTGCTGTGGGTGATCCGCGAGCACGTCGGTCTGACGGGCACGAAATATGGCTGCGGCGTGGCGCAATGCGGCGCCTGCTCGGTGCACATCAATGGCGAGGTGCAACGCTCCTGCTCGATCCCAGTAGGCAGCGTGAAGGCCAGCGACAAGATCGTCACCATCGAAGGGCTGTCGCCCAACGCCTCGCACCCGGTGCAGAAGGCCTGGGCCACGGTCGACGTGCCGCAATGCGGCTACTGCCAGTCCGGCCAGATCATGGCGGCGGCGGCGCTCCTGAAGAAGACGCCGCGCCCGACCGACAAGGACATCGACGCGGCGATGACCAACATCTGCCGCTGCGGCACCTACCAGCGCATCCGCGAGGCCGTGCATATGGCCGCGGGCTCCTCCACCACCGGCAGCAAGGGTTGAGGGAGGACGCCATGAGAAAGATGACATTCGGCAAGGGCAAGCATCTCTCCCGCCGCACCTTCGTGGTCGGCACCGCGGCCGCCGGCGGCGGTCTCGCGCTCGGCCTCAGCGTGCCGTTTCCCGGCACTGCGCTCGCTCAGAACGGCGCCGCCAATGCGGCGAACGAAGTCAACGTCTGGGTCGCGATCAAGCCCGACGACACCTGCGTGATCCGCATCGCGCGCTCGGAGATGGGGCAGGGCACGCTCACCGGCTTGGCCCAGCTCGTCGCCGAGGAACTCGAATGCGACTGGGGCAAGGTGACGACCGAGGGCATCACGCCCGGCCGCAACCTTGCGAGCAAGCGCGCCTGGGGCGAGATGGGCACCGGCGGCAGCCGTGGCATCCGCACCTCGCAGGACTATGTTCGGCGCGGCGGCGCTGCCGCCCGCATCATGCTGCTGCAGGCCGCGGCCGATCAGTGGAAGGTGCCGGTCGCGGAGCTGAAGGTCTCGAAGGGCGTGATTACGCATGAGGCCAGCAAGCGCAAGACCAGCTACGGCAAGGTCGCAGCGGCCGCCGCCAAGGTGACGCCGCCCGATCCGAAGAGCATCACGCTAAAAGACCCGAAGAGCTGGACCATCGCCGGCAAGCCGCTGAAGCGGCTCGACACGGCGGACAAGCTCAACGGCAGCAAGGTGTTCGCGATCGATCTGAAGCTCCCCGACATGCTGTGCGCCGCGATCAAGGACTGCCCGGTGTTCGGCGGCAAGGTGAAGAGCTTCGACGAGGCGAAGGTTGCCGGAATGCCCGGCGTGAAGAAGGTGGTGAAGGTCAAGGACACCGGTGTGGCGGTGGTGGCCGACACCTGGTGGCGCGCCAAGAAAGCGCTCGATGCCCTGCCCATCGAATGGGACGAGGGCGAGGGCGGCAAGGCCTCCAGCGCCAGCATCGCCGAGCAGCTCAAGGAAGGTCTCGGTGCAACCGAGACCAACGGCGAGCGCAAGAACGGCGATGCGCTCAAAGCGATCGGCGAGGCGGCGAAGAAGGTCGAAGCCGTCTACGCGACACCGTTCCTGTCGCACGCCTGCATGGAGGTGATGAACGCCACGGTGCGCGTCACCGCCGACAAGGCCGAATGCTGGGTGCCGTCGCAGAACCTCGAGGCGTCGCTCGCGGCGCTGTCGGAGGCCTCGGGCCTGCCGCTGTCAAAGTGCGAGGTCTATCGCCACGATCTCGGCGGCGGCTTCGGCCGGCGCGGCGGCACGCAGGACTACGTCACCCAGGCGGTGGAGATCGCCAAGGAATTCCCCGGCGTTCCGGTGAAGCTGATCTGGAGCCGCGAGGAGGACCAGGCGCACGACTTCTATCGCCCGATCTCGCAATGCAAACTTACCGCGGGCCTCGACGACAAGGGCAATCTCACCGGATTGCACGTGCGCGTCTCGGGCCAGTCGATCAACGCCACGCTCAATCCGCGCGGCATCGTCGGCGGCAAGGACATGCGGCAGCTGCAGGGCTATTACGCCGAGCCCGGCGACGCCCAGCTCGGCTATCAGGTGCCGAACCTGTTGGTCGAATACGTGATGCGCAACACCCACGTGCCGGTCGGCCCGTGGCGCGGCGTTAACACCAACCAGAACGCCATCTACATGGAGTGCTTCATCGACGAGGTGGCGAAAGCGGCCGGCAAGGACCCGCTGCAATTCCGCCAAGCCATGATGAAGGACTATCCGAAGCACCTCGGCGTGCTGAACGCCGCGGCCGAGAAGGGCGACTGGGGCAAGCCGTTGCCTACCGGCGTCCACCGCGGCATCGCCCAGTTCATGGGCTACGGCAGCTATTCGGCCGCCGTCGCCGAGGTCTCGGTCTCGGACAAGGGCGCGCTCAAGGTGCACCGGCTGGTGCTGGGCCTCGACTGCGGCCATGCCGTGAACCCGGGCCAGATCGAGGCGCAGGTCCAGGGCTCGGTGGCCTACGGCCTGTCGTCGGTGCTCTACGGCGAGATGGGCGTCGAGAAGGGCCGCATGACCAATCTCAACTTCGACACCTACGAGATCATGCGGCTCGCCGAATTCCCCAAGGTCGAGACCGTCATCGTGCCGACCCACGACTTCTGGGGCGGCGTCGGCGAGCCGACCATCTGCGTCGCGGCGCCAGCGGTGCTGAACGCGATCTATGCGGCGACCGGCAAGCCGGTGCGCAGCCTGCCGCTGAAGAACGTGAAGCTGGTGTAGCCACCGGCGTCATTCCGGGGCGCGGGCGCAAGCCCGCGAACCCGGAATCGAGCAGCACCTGCGAGGCATCCAGATTCCGGATCGCAGCTTTATGAGGGCTACTCGCAGGCATTGGAAAAGCAGGGCGACAAAGCAGCGTCGTTGCAGGCGAGCAAGGTCGCCTCCGCAATCGTGGCCGATCCGGTTGCTGCCTGCATTCAGTAGATCGGCCAGCGCTCCACGGCGAGAAGCGATCCGCCGGGAGGCTTTCCATTTTGCGAGCCAAGCTTGCGCTTAGAACCTGTAGCTCACGCCGGCGCGTGCGGTGTGGATCTTCAAGTCCGGGAACGTGTAGGTCGCGGTGCAGGGCCGGAAGCCGGCGGTGCAATTCGCGGCTGGCGTGCCCGCCGCCGTCAGCGTCTCGCCGCCGAAGCTGTAGTAGAGATACTCGGCGCGAACCGTCCAGTTGCCGATGAGCGCCGTCTCGTAGCCGCCACCGACGGCCCAGCCGGTTTTCGTGGTGTTGCTCGATGCCGGGAATGCGCAGCCGCCGATGCCGCCGATGCAAACAAAAGATGCGTCGCCGGCGTTGGCCTTGTAGTCGACGTTGGCCCACGCGACGCCGCCGGTCGCGTAGATCATGCCGGGGCCCCAGGTGGCGCCGAGACGGCCGCGGATGCTGGCGAGCCAGTTCACCTTCTCCGACATGGTCATGAGGGCACTAGGCGCCGCTTGCGCTGCCCCGCAGAAAAACACCGGACACAGTGCCGACTCCGCGCTCGAGACCTTGATGCCGGTGCCCGTGATGTCGCCCTCGATGCCCGTCACCCACCTCGGATCGATCTGCCAGTTGTAGCCGACGTGTCCGCCGAACAGCGGGCCATTGGCGTCCAGATCATGTTGCGCGGTGAGCGCGGTCCCGAATGCCCCCGAGTTGACGGTTGACGTGCCGGAGGGATCGCTCCATCCCCAGCCCGCATGGACGCCCGCATAAGGTCCGCTCCAGCCCCGCACGTTGGCTGCACCGCGCGACGCGAGTGCTGCCAAAGGTGCTGCCATGGGTGCGCCGGCCGGCTGGCCCAGCTTGTAGGTCAGGCCGGCGCGCAGCGTGTGGATGTTCAAGTCCGGGAACGTGTAGGTCGTGGTGCAGGGCGGCACGCCGACGTCGCAATTCGCCTGCGGGGTGCCTGCCCCCGTCAGCGTCTCGCCACCGAAGCGGTAGTAGAGATACTCGGCGCGAACCGTCCAGTTGCCGATCAGTGCGGTCTCGTAGCCGCCGCCGACGGCGAAGCCGGTCTTCGTGGTGTTGCTCGATGCCGGGTATGCGCAAGCGTTGCCGCCGAAGCACGTCGCGAACCCGTCGCCGGTGTTGGCCTTGCTGTCGATGTTGGCCCACGCGGCACCGCCGGTGACGTAGATCAAGCCGGGCCCCCAGATGGTGCCCAACCGGCCGCGGATGCTGGCGAGCCAGTTGACCTCCTGCGACATGGTCATCAGGGCCCCGGGGTACGCTTGCGCCGGCCCGCCGCAGGAGAGACAGAACGGCGTCTGCGCGCTCGACGCCTTGATCCCCGTGCCGGTGATATCGCCCTCGAGGCCGATCACCAGTCTTGGATCGATCTGCCAGTTGTAGCCGATGTGTCCGCCGAACAGCAGGCCATTGGCGTCGAGATCGTGCTGTGCGGTGAGCGAGATCGGGAGGTCCCGCCGGCCGGTGGTCGACGTGCCGGTGGGATCGTTGAAGCCCCAGCCCGCATGCACGCCGGCATAGAACCCGGTCCAGCTGAACGCCGGAGCGAACGGCGCCTTCACGGGCAATGCCTTCACCGGCATGTCGGCCGCAGCGGCGGGGTGAATGATTCCAACAATCGCCGCCAGCACGAGACCGGCCCGAAACAACCGCATCCGCCACCCCCGCAGAAAGCCACAATAGAAAATGCAAATTCGCCCTTGAATTGTAGCGGGGCGGGCCGTCCCGGACATGACCCCCAAAGGCTTTTCCCCGACAGTCGGCGTTCTTCAACGCGGCCTGTGGCGTTGCCGCCACAGCGCGAAACGTTGCAACAACTGACGCGATCCTGGCGATGACGCGCCTGAAAAATGCACAGCCGCGCCAGGGGCTTCCCCCTTGGCGCGGCTGTGTTTATGGTGGCACCGAACGGCCCGGCGCGGGCGTAGTTCAATGGTAGAACGGAAGCTTCCCAAGCTTCATACGAGGGTTCGATTCCCTTCGCCCGCTCCAACGCTTCACAACATGCGGTCTGCTATTCCGGCCCGTGCTTGACCCCGGCCCCGGTGGTGGTCGGCTCGGCGACGCCATCCATCTTGCCCTGCCGGCTGATGCATTGCTGGAAATAGGCGCGTTGCTCTTCGGCGGAGGGCGCGATGGCCCACGCCGTCAGCGGATAGGCTCTCACCATCATCTCGCGGCATTGCTTGGCAAGGCCGACGCTGATCGCGGCCTGCGCGGGCGCGGCCGTCATCATGATGGCCGCGCTGATCGCAACGATGATCCAGGCTTTCATATTTGCCTCCTGGAGCTTTTCTGGAGCTTTGCTCAGAAGAGACCAATTTCACTGAAACAAAATGGTCAGGCCGTGCGCCGGCAACAAGTGCGGTCACGCACACGTGCGGGAGGCAACATCCTGAGCTGCGGCTGTGTTTAACGTCGTGTAAACGCCCGGCTGCCGCGGCGGGCCACTACCATTTTACGGCGCGACGCTATGGCGGCGCGGCGTCTGTAATTCAACCGTCATCAAGCGGCCGATAATGACGCGCCGTCCCGCCTCCGCGGGACCGCCGCAAACAGGATCGACGCTGCCGATGGTTCACACGTTCAGAATCGCCGTTGCGACAGCGTTGCTGCTGCTCCTGCCGCTTCGCTCATCGGTCTCGTTTCCGCTCGCCGGCGACGAGACCGTGCTGCCGCCGGGCACCGAGCTCAACGAGGAGGCGCTGGCCAAGCCGCGCGAGGTGTTTCACTCCGAAGTCATCGGCGGCGTGAAATCCTACCTGGTCAATCTCGGCGATCTCGCCTTCAACTCGCCCTCGATCCTCGGCGGCGCCGCGAAGCAGGCGTCCGTGAGCTGCGGCACCTGCCACGTCAACGGCGCCGGCAATGCGAAGCTGTTCATGCCGGGCCATTCGACGCGGCCCGGCAATTTCGACACCACCGGCGCGCTGTTCAACCCGCGCGCCCACAACGGCGCGCTCGATGCGGTGCGCATTCCGAGTCTCCGCGGCGCGCGTTTTCTCGCGCCCTACGGCAATGACGGCCGCTTCGCCTCGCTGCGCGATTTCGTGCGCAACGTCATCGTCAACGAGTTCGCGGGGCCTGAGCCCGCGCCCGTCATCGTCGATGCGATCGTGGCCTACATCAACGACATCGATTTCCTGCGCAACGGCATCCTCGGCCCGGGCGGCCGGCTCGCAGGGCACGCCAATGACGCGCAACGCCGCGGCGAGGCGCTGTTCTTCAAGCCGTTCCCGCATCAGCCCGAGTTGAGCTGCGCCGGCTGCCACGTCCCGAGCGCGGCCTTCGTCGATCATAGGCAGCACGATGTCGGCACCGGCGGCTTCTTCAAGACGCCGACGCTGCTCAATGCCGATTTCAACGGGCCGTATTTCCACGACGGCCGCTTCGACCGCTACGATCAGGTGGTCGACCACTTCGATCGCGTGTTCGAGATAGGCCTCACCGCGCAGGACAAGTCCGATCTGGTCGCCTATCTCGCCGCGATCGGCGACGGCGAGCGTCCCTATGAGCGCGACGGCGCCGCAGCCCAGATGAAGGAGATCGACGACTTCGCAAGCGTGCTCGCGACCGCGATCCCGGCTCATGATACCGCCGTCATATCGCTCGTGGTCGCGACCGTCGGCGCGGAGCTGCGCGAGCTCGCCGAGCGCATTCCCGATAGGCGGAACGCCGCGGTGCGCGGCGGCGAGCACGAGCGCGGCGTCGCGCGGCTGGTGCTGAAGGAGCTCGTGCTCAGCCTGCGCCGCATCGACGCCGCGGCATCCGCGAATCGTTTCGACGACGCGGAAGCCGAGTTCAAGAAGTACAGCTATCTGACATTTGCCGCAGCGCCGGCGATGCTCAACGCCGCCGAGCCGTATTCATTGTTCAATCCACGCATCCATGCTGCGCATTACGGCGCGCTGCGCCAGATGCTGCAATCGGCACAGCGCGCGCAGCGCTGATCGCAAGCCGCGCAGCGTTACAAGCCCGCGCAGCGCTGACGGGTTGTCTCGACAATTCCGAATTCAACATCCTTCGCTCGGATGATGCCGGCTGCGCGTGCCACAAATCTTTTGCGCGAATGAAACAAATTCTAAGCGGCGCTGTCATGAGCGCGACCTAGCGTCGCAGCAGGGGCGAGATTCTGCGTTCAAGGAGCCGATCGATGAACTCTGACGACAGTGTTTTGAAAAAGTGGCGCTTCCGCGCCGCGTGCCGTGCTTCGGTTGTTGCGTTGTCTGTGTCGAGCTATCTCATTACCGCCACCGCGAGCATCGCGACCACCATTCCGGAGAATCTGACCACCGCGACTCCGATCAAGCATGTCATCATCCTGATCGGCGAGAACCGCGGCCTCGACCACACCTACGGCGTCTACAAGCCGAAGGGCGCGGGCCAGACCATCTCGAATCTTCTCTCCAAGAAGATCGTCAAGGAAGACGGCTCGCCCGGGCCGCGCTTCGCGCTCGGCCGGCAGTTTTACGTCACGCAGCAGCCGGCCTGGTATCTCGGCGCGCCGAAGCAGGCGATGAAGGCCTACGACGACACCACCAAGATGCCGCAGCCGAATACCAATGGCGCGCCGCAGTCGCAAAACGCGTCGTCGCCGCCGTTCAACAGCCTCGCCACCGCGAGCATCGAGAAGGATATGGAGTCGCAGGATATCGCGCTCCTCACCACCGGCTACACCAACCTGCCGACCGGCTCGCTCGACACCCGCGTGCCCAACGCCGGCAATCTGCCGAACGGTCCGTTCCTGCTGCAGGGCCCGATCCTGTCCGATGACGACTACACCGGCGACATGACGCACCGCTTCTATCAGGCGGCGCAGCAGCAGAACTGCAGCCTGCAGTTCGCCACGGCGGACAATCCCCCGGGCTGCACCAACAACCTGTTCGCCTTCGTGATGGACACCTATTCGGCGACCAACAAGAGCAAGGGCAACGAGATGGGGTTCTTGAACGCCATCCAGGGCCAGGCGCCGCTGATGAAGGCGCTCGCCGACCGCTTCACCCTGCACGACAACTTCCACCAGTCGTTCCTGGGCGGCACCGGCGCCAACCACTTCATGCTCGGCACCGGCGACGCGGCGTTCTGGAGCGACGGCCACGGCAACCCGGTGGCGCCGCCGTCGAACCTGATCGCCAACCCGAACCCGAAGGCCGGCACGGTCAACCAGTACACGGTCGACGGCAACTGGAGCGACTGCTCGGACGTGTTCCAGCCGGGTGTGCGCCCGATCGTGACCTATCTGAACAATCTGCCGTACCCGGCCAAGCCGAACTGCGCGCAGAACCACTTCTACATGCTCAACAACGTCAACCCGGGCTATCTGCCGAACGGCACGCCGGTGCCGTCCACCCAGGTCGCGGTGCCGCCGTCTCCGGTGAAGACGATCGGCGACGCGCTCACCCACAAGCAGATCACCTGGGCCTACTACGGCGGCGCCTACAATGATGCGGTGGCGCTGGCCGACGAGGCGGTGGCGGCGAATCCGACGAATCCGTCGCTCTCGCTCGCCGCGGTCAACGATCCGGCTCACGCGCTCGGCGTTGCGTACTGCCAGATCTGCAATCCGTTCCAGTATGCCAGCTCGATCATGGGCAATGCCGCCCAGCGCAAGGTGCACATCAAGGACACCTCCGATCTCCTGCAGGCGATCAAGAAGGGCACGCTGCCGGCGGTGTCGTTCGGCAAGCCTGACGGCCTGCTCGACGGCCATCCGCAGAGCTCGAAGTACGATCTGTTCGAGGCCTATCTGCAGAAGCTGCTCGACGCGCTCGACGCCAATCCGGAGCTGAAGGCCAACACCGCGGTGTTCATCACCTTCGACGAGGCCGGCGGATACTGGGACTCGGGCTTCGTGCAGCCGATCGACTACTTCGGCGACGGCCCGCGCATTCCGCTCCTGATCCTGTCGCCCTGGTCGACCGGCGGCAAGATCAACCACAAGTACTCCGACCACGTCTCGATCCTGAAGTTCATCGAGCGCAACTGGGGTCTTGAGCCTCTGACCAACCGCAGCCGCGATAACCTGCCGAATCCGACCGCGACCGCGGCCAATCCCTACGTGCCGACCAACATGCCGGCGCTCGACGACCTGTTCGACTGCTTCGACTTCAGCCACGCGGTCGATCAGCCTTACACCCAGTAAGACCACATACGTGATCGAATGATCCGGCGCCGGCCGAGCCCTTCGGGGCCCGGCCGGCGCTGCCATGCGTTTGAAAGGAACAGAAAATGCGCGGCCCGAATCCGATGGCCCGGCTTGTGATGCTCGCACTCGTCGCGGGCCTCGTTCATGTCCACGCGCAGGCCAGGGCGCTGACCTTGGAGGCGCCGCAGTTCTCCGCGGATCTCATCCGCGCCGATGCCGACGGCGAGCGGCAGGACAGCACCGGCAGGATCTACGTTGCGGCCGCCGGCATCCGGATCGAGACACCCGATTTTCCCGGCAACTATTTCCTGATCGATGTCGGGGCGCGCACCGCGTACTTCGTCCAACCGGCGCAACGCCTGATCATGGACGCGCGCCGTTCGAGTCCGCTGGCGCTGGTGTTCGTGCCGGTCGATCCCGATAATCCATGCCCGCAATGGCAGGCGCAGGCTGCGCTGGCCGGCGCTGCCGGGGGCGAGGGAGCGCGAGCGGAAACTTGGCGCTGCGAGCGCCTGGGCGAGGAGACAGTGGGCGGCCGCCGCGCGATCAAATATCGCGTCGAGCCGCAGCAGCGTCATCTGCATTTCGCCTGGATCGATCCGGAGCTGCGCATGCCAATTCGGATGCAGGCCGCGTTCGGCACGGCCGAGCTCGCCGATATCCGCATCGGCCCGCCGCCCGCCGGTTTGTTCAAGGTGCCGTACGAGTTCCGCAAGTTCGATCCGCTGCATCTGATCGAGCAGATCAAGCAGAGCGACGTCTGGGTCGAGCAGCCGCCGCCTTGAAAGGGCCTGATGATCGCATGATGATCCGGGTTGGATGACATCATGACCGTTCGGCTGGGCTTCGCAGCAATCGTCTGCGCCATGATCGGGGTGCTGCCGCTTCGTGCGGCCGAGGCGACAGCGCCGGCTCAAACGTCAGCACCCGCCGAGCCGGGTCGCAAAAATCCGCTCGCAGCCGTGTCGCTCGACCAGCTGTCCGAGACCACCGAGCGCCCGCTGTTTACACCGAGCCGCCACAAGCCGCCGCCCGAGGTCGTGGCCGAACCGTCCGAGCCACCACCGCCACCGCCGCCGACGCCACCGAAGCTCGCGCTCTACGGCATCATCCAGGACGAGCACGGCCCGCGCGCCATCGTGAAGCCCGGGGCAGGGGCCGACGACAAGACATTGGGCCTGCGTGTCGGCGATCAGGTCGAGAGCTGGTCGGTCACCGCCATCAACCGCACCCAGCTCACGCTGTCGCTCAAGGAGCGCTCGGTCGTGTTCTCGTTGTTCGACGAGAACGGCGCGAACGGCGCGCCCCGGATCGTCCGCCATCGCCCGGCCCCGGTGATCGAACTCAACGCTGCGGGCGTGCTGACGGCGCGGCGTGTCGGCGGGCCGCAGCCGTAAACAAATCTTTGAAATTTGAGTCGGTGATGCAGCACGGACTCCCTCCTCTCGCGGGCAGGGCTATCGCATTTGTTCGGTGTCGCGATTTGGCTCCCTCGCCCCGCGAAGCGGGGAGAGGGTCCCGAGCGAATGCGAGGGGGGAGAGGGGTGCTGCAACAGAAGAGCCCTCTCCCGGCTCGCATACGCTCGCCACCCTCTCCCGCAGAGCGGGAGAGGGGACAAGAGCCGCATCAACCGTCATAGGCGATAGCCCTCCCCTGGCGGGGAGGGATGGCACCGCCGATGCAGCAACAGACGATGGCGATCTGACAATCTTGCCGGTCACAACGAGAAAATGAAATCTGTGCCCACACCGCCAGCCATCTTCCCTCCGCCGCGCATCCGACTAGTCTCCCGGCCCAGGGGCGGTAAAAAAACGCATGGAGATTTCAATGCGAAAATCACTGCTCGGGATTGCCGGCCTGACGTCCGTCTTCCTCGCCTTCGCCGCGTCCAGCACTGCGGTCCTCGCCGACCCGCTCGAGGTCCAGATCATCGAATTCCGTAGGCTCTGCGAGACCGGCGACAAGGGGGCCTGTGTCCGCTTCGGGATGCTGCTGGAGAAGAACCGGGCGCGCCACGCCGGGTGGCGCAAGGCCCATGCCGACTGGTTCTTCTGGGAGCACTGATCGGCCGTTTGCCGCAATGGGGAGGCCGCCTACCGGGCGGCCTCTTTCCTTTTGAGGCGGCCCGTCGGGGCCATCGGACTGGCATGTGACTGCCACAATTCCTACGTCATCCTTGAACGGAGCGTGTAGGATGGCGTTCGCGCGGCGAACTCACCTTTTGCGCCGAAACGGAGCCTTTGCGTGTCAGACTGCATCCACTGCGACATCCACGACCTCCTGGAGCCGGAGCTGGCCCGTGAGGGCGCCGACCTGGCTCAGATCGCCGCCAAGGTGACGGAGGTGCTCGCCGATCTGGTGCTGTCGGCCACGCCCGAGGACCGCACCGCGCTGCTCGCGGATGTGATCGCCAATCTCGGCCATCTGGTGCTGGAGAAGAGCGAGGAGATCGAAGGCGCGAGCGCCGGTGCCGGCGAGGCCAAGTCGCGGCGGCATTGACTCGCAGCTGTCATTCAGGGGCGCGCCGAAGGCGCGAACCCGGAATCCAGAGAAACAATCAGTCCCGACGTCCTGGATTCCAGGTTCGCTCGCTGCGCGAGCGCCCCGGAATGACGGCGGTGAGATCATAGGACTCCCACAATAAAGAGCCCGGCGAATGATTTCCGCCGGGCTCTTTTGTTTGATCGACTAAAGCTGAACTCTTACTGCCCCGCGCCGCCCTGTATCACTGCCGCGTCCGAGCGCACCTCGTTCGGCACGCAGACGCCGTCGGCGCCGGTGATCGCCTTGCGGCATTCGCTCAGGCGGTGGAAGTAGCAGTGACGCTGGCCATCGCCGACATCGGCTCCGTATACCACGCACCAGCGATACTGCGCGTCCGATGCTTTCGGCGCGGCCTGCGCACTGTTGATCGCGGCGCCCGCGATCAACGCAACAACAGCAATGACACCCGGTCTCATGTCCCATTCCTCTTGCAACGAATCGTTGTGCTCACGGCTATCGCGCGCACCGCACGGGCCGGCAACTCACAGCGCCGTTATCGCGTTACCAAAGATTAATCCGGCGCGGCCTTCGCCATGCCAAACGATATGAACCATCCACGCGGGCGCACGACGCCAGCAGGTTCCTTCTCGCTCCCCGCTGCCGTCATAGGTCCCGGTCGCGGCGCTCATGACCGCCGCAAAGGTAAACGGCTAAGCTTTGTCCCAATGCGGGCCGTTCACGAGCCCGCTGCGAAGGGGGAAAGCGCATGGGTCCGGGCCGGCTGATCGCCGCACTCGCGGCATTGTCATTGCTCGCCGCGAGCGCGCCGTCGCGCGCGCTCGAGTTTCCAACCGGGGTGGTGCGGATCGTGGTGCCTTATCTGCCGGGCGGCTCGGCCGAAGCGCAGGCGCGCTTCCTCGCCGCCGAGCTGCAGAAGCAGTGGGGCAAGCCGGTGATCATCGAGAACAAGCCCGGCGCCGGCACCACGGTCGGCGCCGCTTACGCCGCCACGCAGAAGCCCGACGGGCTGACGCTCTATCTGGCCTCGACCTCGCACACCGTGACGCCGTCGCTCTACCGGTCGCTGCCCTACGATCCGATCAAGAGCTTCGCGCCGGTCTCGCTGATCTCGAGCTCGCCGTTCCTCGCGCTGGTGAAGGGCGACTCGCCGGTGAGCTCGCTGGCCGAGCTCGCGGCGCTGGCGAAATCGAAGCCCGGCACCTTGAGCTGGGCCTCGTCCGGCATCGGCGCCGGCCCGCATCTGTCGGGCGAGCTGTTCAAGACCAAGGCCGGCATCGACGTGGTGCACGTGCCGTTCACCGGCACGCCGCCGTCGTTCAACGCCGTGCTCGGCGGCCATGTCGATTACGTGTTCGGCGACATCACCTCGCTGCCGCTGATCCGCTCGGGACAGCTGAAGCCGCTCGCCGTCACCACGCCGAAGCGCTCGCCGCTTCTGCCCGAGGTGCCGACCTTCAACGAGGCGGGCGTGCCCGGCGTCGAGGTGTCGAACTGGAGCTCGATCATCGTGCCGGCGGGAACGCCCGATGACGTCGCGGCCTTTCTCAACAAGTCGATCGTGAAAGCGCTGGAGGAGCCCGACGTGAAGGCGAGCTACGAGAAGCTCGGCTTCGTGCCGCAGCCCTCGACCCGCGACGAGCTTGCTGCGTTCCTGCGCTCCGAGATGCAGAAATACGCCGCGGTGATCCAGAATGCGGGCATCAAGCCGAACTAGGAGTCAGCGATATGTTGCTTCCACATTCGCAGACCTCTCCCCGCCCTCACCCTTCGAGACGCATTGCTTCGCAATGCTCCTCAGGATGAGGCCGGGAGAGAGTTTGCCTGGCTGACAAGAAGCAAGAGTGCACTGACAAGGACACGGAATGCCGATGACGCCGAAAGCCAAGATGAAGTTCGCGGTCTTCCTGATGGCGGACTCCAGCTATCACATCGCCGGGTGGCGGCATCCCGGCGCCTATGTCGATGCGGGCTCCAACATCCAGCGCTGGATCGAGTTCGCCAAGACCCTGGAGCGCGGCAAGCTCGATATGCTGTTCGTCGCCGACGTGATCGGCGTGCCGGGCACGAAAGACCTCAACAGCCTGAGCTACCAGCCGACCATCGACAAGTTCGAGCCGTTCACGCTGCTCGCCGCCTTGTCCGGCGTGACCAAGAACATCGGCCTCGTCGCGACCGCGGCCACGGCCTACAACGAGCCGTATTTCGTCGCCCGTGTGCTCGCTTCGCTCGATCATCTCACCGGCGGCCGCGCCGGCTGGAATCTCGTCACCGGCGGCAGTTACGAGGACGCGCAGAACTTCAGCGTCGGCGAGCACGCCGCCCACGGCGACCGCTACGAGCGCGCCGAGGAATTCGTCGACGTGGTCCGCGGGCTGTGGGGCAGCTACGACGCCGATGCGTTTCCGCGCGACAAGGCCACGGGCCGCTATCTCGATCCAGCGAAGCTTCACGTGCTCGGCCACAAGGGCAAGTATTTCTCGGTGAAGGGCCCGCTCAGCGTGTCGCGGCCGCCGCAGGGTTACCCGGTGGTCGTGCAGGCCGGCACGTCGGAGCCGGCGCGCAAGCTCTCGGCCCGCGTCGCCGACGTGGTGTTCACCGCGCAGTCGGCCATCGAGGACGCGAAGGCGTTCTATGCCGACGTGAAGGGCCGGATGCAGCAATACGGCCGGCATCCCGACGATCTCAAGGTCATGCCCGGCGTTGCGATGTATGTCGGCCGCTCGCGGCAGGAGGCCGAGGAGAAGTTCGAGCATCTCAACACGCTGATCCCGATCGAGGTGTCGGTGTCGCGGCTGAGCCGCATGCTCGGCGGCGTGGATCTCACGGGCTACGACCTCGACGGCCCGATGCCGGAGCTCGAGGGCAATTCGGCGCGCATGAGCACCCCGCTGAACTACGTGCGTCTTGCGAAGCGCGACAATCTCACCTTGCGGCAGGTCGCGACGCGCTCCGGCGCCGCGAAGGACCATTGGACGCTGATCGGCACGCCGAAGGACATCGCCGATCAATTGGAGCAGTGGTTTATCGAGAAGGCCGCCGACGGGTTCAACCTGCTGCCGCCGCATGTCCCCGGCGCGTTGAACGAGTTCGTCGACCTCGTGGTGCCCGAGTTGCAGCGCCGCGGCCTGTTCCGCACCGAATACGAAGGCGCGATGCTGCGGCAGAATTTGGGTGTGCCGTATCCGCAGTGAGGGTACGTGTTGCCCCGGCGCTCGGTGCTTCCGCGCGCTCTTGCCGAGGTGGCGCAACACACACGACTGTCATCACCGGGTCGCCGCCGCAAGCGCGTTCACGCGTTTTCGACGTGCTATGGCGGCGAGACTCGGTGATCATGAGCCGCTGCGTCGAACGCCGGACTCAAGACTGATCCACTGCCGGGCGTTTTCATTTTACGCCGCATGCGCAGCTTCGAGCTCCGGCACCGGCTCGATCTTCTCGACTTCCTTGCCGATGTCCTTTGTTGCAATCGCCAGATCGTAGACGCACTGGAGATTGAGCCAGAGCTGTGCGCTGGTGTTGAGCGCCTTGCCGAGACGAAGCGCGGTGTCTGCCGTGATCCCGGTGGTCTCGGCTGCGATGCGCTCGATGCGCGTGCGCGGCACGCCCATCGCCTTGGCAAGCGCGCCGGGCGAAAGATTGAGCGGCGTCAGGAACTCCTCACGGAGAACCTCACCGGGGTGCAGGGGTGGAAGTGTCTTAGCCATAGTACGCTCTCCAGCGATTGCGGGCGGGTCGCGGTGACCCTCGAAGATGGGTGAGGCTCATTGCCTCAGTGGTAGTCAACGATTTCAACCTCCTTCGGACCTTCTTCAGTCCAGTGATTCGTATCAGGCTGTGATACACCGCAATTCGGGCGATTTCGGTTGCGGTCGCCGGAGCTTTTTAAAATCCAACTGATCCGCCGGCCGGCGGGTGACAGCGGCGTTGGAGAGTTTTTCTGTCCCCAGTGAATTCACACTGGAAATCGCAATAATCTTTTCTTCTCTTTCAGACCCTGTATTCCGGGCATGCCTTGCTCAACTGAGGGCGCTCTCATGAGGCGTCATGTTGGCGGAGCAGGGTGTGGCGCCCGGGTCTTTGGTCCACGCAAACCAGAGTCCCGGGTCGTCTCGGACCACCGCCCGCGCCGTCGCAAGACGGGGCTGCCCTTTAAGGGCTGGACGTGGACGGGCTGAAGGGCGGCGCCAATGCCGCCTGGATAGGGGCGAGGTTGTGCTCGTCCGCCCGCGCCCGGAAGAGCGGTCCCGAGCCGAGAAACGCTGCCAGTGGAGCGCCGGGAGGCGCGCGTGCTGGTAACGGCACGCGGCACCTTCCAAGGTGCCAACGCTACGTAGCGCCGAACGGCGCTCCGCTCCCTCTTTGGAGGGAGGAAGGAAATGAAGGCGGCGCCCCGCGCCTAACGACTTCCGGGGCCGATGAGTCATGTCCGAATGTCGGCAAGTGCGATGCGCAAAGTGGTTGTGATCGGAGCCGGGCCTGCGGGCCTGATGGCCGCCGAGGTGTTGGCCGAGCGTGGCGTCCATGTGACGGTCTGCGACCGCATGCCGTCGGCCGGCCGCAAGTTCCTGATGGCCGGGCGCGGCGGCCTCAATCTCACCCACAGCGAAGACCTGCCGGATTTTCTGCAACGTTACGGTGGCGCCGCGCCAAAGCTCCGCGCCGCCATCGAGGCTTTTCCGCCCGATGCGGTCCGCGCCTGGTGCGAAGGTCTCGGACAGGAAACGTTTATCGGCACGAGCGGCCGGGTGTTCCCGAAGGTGCTGAAGGCTTCGCCGCTCTTGCGCGCCTGGCTGAGGCGGCTTGCGGACTCCGGCGTCGAATTCAGATTCCGCCATCGCTGGCTCGGCTGGGGCGAGGGCGGTTCGTTGCTGTTCGAAACGCGGGCTGGCCGCATCAGCTTCGCAGCCGATGCGACGATCCTTGCGCTCGGCGGCGCAAGCTGGCCGCGGCTCGGCTCCGATGGCAGCTGGGTGGATATGCTTGCTTCGAAGGGCATCGCCGTGACGCCGCTGCGGCCGTCGAACTCCGGCTTTACGGTCAATTGGTCCGGCATCTTCCGCGACCGCTTCGAAGGCCAGCCGCTCAAGCGCATCGCGCTGTCGTTCGGCCAGCACTCCATCCGCGGTGAAGCGCTGATCACGCGGATCGGCATCGAGGGTGGTGCGATCTATGCGCTGTCATCGGTGTTGCGCGAAGCCATCGCCACGACCGGCGGGGCGGTTCTGCATATCGCGCTGCGGCCCGATCTTGCCGCAACCGACTTGAGCGGGCGGCTCGCCGCACCACGCGGCAAGCAATCGCTCTCGACCTTCCTGCGTAAGGCCGCGGGGCTTTCGCCGCCCGCCATCGGCCTCCTGCAAGAGGCTGCTGCGCAGGCTTCGCTGAAGCTCACCACGCTCGATGCCGCAGCGCTCGCCGCCCTGATCAACGCCGTGCCGGTGCGGCTCACCGGCACCACCTCGATCGAGCGCGCCATCTCGACCGCCGGCGGCATCGCGCTCGAAGACCTCGACGATCAGTTCATGCTGCGCCGGCGGCCCGGCAGCTTTGCGGCCGGCGAGATGCTCGACTGGGAGGCGCCGACCGGCGGCTACCTGCTGCAGGCCTCGTTTGCCACCGGCGCCGCGGCCGCCCGCGGCGCGCTGGCGTGGCTTGCGGAACACAGGATCACGGCCTTGTGACTGTTGCCGCAGCCCGCGTTCAGTCCTATGTGGGAGGAGACCAGGACAGGCAGGTCAATTCGACCGGGAACGGCCATGCCGGACAACATCGCCCAAAACAACATCGCCAGCGCCGAGATTGCGCCAAGCCGGACCGTCGTGCTGGTCACGGCCGCAGTCGTCGGTGCGATCCTGGCCGGCACCGTCGCGCTCTGGGCGCATTACGGCACCGCCGTGTTCTTCGAAACCATCCGGGCGGGCTTCGCCGCCTGCTTCGGCTAGCAAGCGGACCCGTACACAGTGGCAATGAATCCGCGAACCACCCGCATCATCCTGGTGCTCAGCGCCTTCGTCGCTGGCCTGGTGTTCTTCTCGACCGTGGTCTTCATCGTCACCGGGCGGAACCCCACGCCGATCGCGATGCCGTCGGCGGTCGGCGGGCCGTTCGCGCTGACCGACCAGAACGGCAAACAGATCACCGACAAGGACATGGCGGGCCATCCGTTCCTGGTGTTCTTCGGCTTCACCCATTGCCCGGATGTCTGTCCGACCACGCTGTTCGACGTGTCGGAGGTCTTCCGCGCGCTCGGCCCGGACAAGCAGGTGCGGGCGCTGTTCATCACGGTCGATCCGGAGCGCGACACGCCGGCGGTGATGAAGGACTACCTGTCGAGCTTCGATCCGCGCATCACCGGTGCCACCGGCGACGAGGCTGCGGTCGCTGCCGCGATCAAGGGCTATCGGGTCTATGCCAAGAAGGTGCCGCTCGACGGCGGCGGCTACACCATGGACCACACCGCCATTGTCTATTTGATGGGCAAGGACGGCCGCTTCGTCGCGCCGTTCAACATGAAGCGGCGGCCGAACGAAGCCGCGGAGGATTTGAAGCGCTATCTCTGATTGCGCCACAATTTCGCGCGAGCAAAGCCTTACGCGTGACGGGCGCGAAATCACCTGATCGTTTTCATGGTTTGGTCTATAAGTCCCGCGGAGACTGCTCCGGTTTTTTTGATGCGACGTCCGATGTCGAAAATGAAACGCCCCGCGGCAGGCCTGATGTTCGCGATGCTGATCGCGGCAACGGTACCTGCCTTTGCGCAGACCCAGCCGCGGCCGCCCGCGCCCACCGCGCCTGCACCCGCAAATCCCGCGCCGGCTCCGCAGGCCGCCCCCGCCATCGGCGGTGCGCAGGTCGCGATCCCGGGCTTCTGGGACCCCAAGCGCCGCCCCGAGCGGCCGGACATGTCGCGCATCACCGTGATCCGCTTCATGACCGAGGTCGACTACCCGCCGTTCAACTATGCGGGGCCGGACGGCAATCCGATCGGCTTCAACGTCGACCTGGCGCGGCTCATCTGCGAGGAGCTCAAGGTCCAGTGCACCGTGCAGATGCGGCGCTTCGATACGCTGCTCACCTCGCTCGCCGAGAACCGCGGCGACGCCGCGATGGCCTCGATCGTGGTGACGCCGGACATGCGCCGGCTCGCCGACTTCAGCGATCCTTATTACCGGACGCCGGCGCGCTTCGTGGCCCGGCGCGACTCCGCGATCAGCGATGTGCGGCCGGAGCGGCTCGAGGGCCGGGAGATCGCCGTCGTCGCCGGCACCGCGCACGAGGCGTTCCTCAAGAGCCTGTTCACCGAAGCCGACCTGCGCAGCTATCCGAACGCCGATGCGGCGCGCGATGCGCTGCGCCGTGGCGACGTCGACCTGATGTTCGGCGACGGCATCTCGCTGGCGTTCTGGCTCAACGGCACCGACTCGCAGAACTGTTGCGCCTTCCGCGGCGGACCGTTCGTCGAGAGCCGCTACTTCGGCGAAGGAGTCGGCATCGCGGTGAAGCGCGGCAACGACACCTTGCGCCAGGCCCTCAACTGGGCGCTGTTCCGGCTCTGGGAGAAGGGCCGCTTCAGCGATCTGTGGCTACGTTACTTCCCGATCAGCCCGTTCTAGCGCATGCCGCGCCGCGCCAATCCGATCGACTTCTGGCGCGGTTTGGCGCTGATCTTCATTTTCATCAACCACATCCCCGGCACCTACTACACGCGCTTCACCCACGCCGATTACTCGATCTCGGATTCGGCCGACCTGTTCGTTTTCCTGGCCGGCTGGGCGCTGCGCTATGTGGTGGGTCCGCCGGAGCGTCAGCAGTCCGCCTGGTATCTGATGCTGCGGCTCGAGGGCCGCGCGCTCACCCTCTACGCCGCGCAGATCCTGATCACGATGCTGGCGATCGCGATGCTGGCCGGCACCGCGCTGTGGACCGGCAACCCGCTGCTGCTGGAATGGCACAACGCCGCGGCGGTGTTCCAGGACCCGATCGCGACGCATGTGGGACTCGCGTTCCTCACCCATCAGCTCGGCTACTTCAACATTCTGCCGCTTTATGTGGTGCTGATGATGATGGCGCCGTTCTTCGTGCTGCTCGACCGTTACGTGCCGCACCTGCTGCTGCCGGTGTCGCTCGTGATTTACTGCATCGCGCTCGGCTTCAGCATCACCATTCCGACCTGGCCGGTGGACGGCGAGTGGTTCTTCAATCCCTTCGCTTGGCAGCTGATTTTCGTGCTGGGTTTCGTGATCGCCCGCAAGGACAGCGATCTCGGCAGCTTTGCGCGGCGCAATATTTTTGTTCTGCGGATTGTTGCAGTGCCCATCGTGGCGTTCGGTGCGTTCGTCACGGTGGCGTTCTGGTGGCCGGACCCGACCGCGCTGCCGAATCCGAAGCTGTTCTTCATCCTCAGCAAACCATACGCATCGCCGCCGCGCCTCATCCAGTTCCTGGCGCTGATTGCGCTGTTTTCGGCCGCCTATCCCACGATCGAGCGATATGCCGCAGGCCTGGTGAGCTTCCTGTCGATGCTCGGGCGCAACTCTCTTTACGTGTTCTGTGTAGGCTCGGTGCTCAGCCTTGCGGGGCAGATCGTCCGCTTCCTGCACCGCGGCAATTTTTACAGTGACACCGCGGTGATCATCTGCGGTATCCTTCTGATGGCTCTCACGGCATGGCTTCCGGAATGGCGCGAAAGCATCAAAGCCCGTTCGAGCGCACGCTCCGTGCTCTCGTCCTGAGCTTGCTGACAGTGAGCGCGGTGGCCGCGGCTGAGCGCCGCGCTGCCGCGCAGGCTGCGCCTGCGCCGGCGGCCTCGCAGCAACCGGCGCCCGCGCCGTACTCGCGCGACTGCCAGATCGGCAGCACGCCGATCGTCGAGGAGTCGTCGCTGCCGCATGTCGCGGCCGCGCTGCAGAGCCGCAAGCAGATCAAGATTCTCGCGATCGGCGCCTCGCCGATCATGAGCCGCCGGGTCAACAGCGGCCAGGGCGAGACCATGCGGCATCTCCTGAAGCAGGCGGTCCAGGGCCTCGACGTGGTGATGATCAACCGCGGCGTGTCCGGCGAATTGTCGGCGCAGGCCGCGGTGCGCATCAAGAACGAGGTGGCGCTGACCGAGCCCGACCTGGTGCTGTGGCAGGTCGGGACCAACGATGCGCTGGCCTACGTGCCGCTCGACGACTTCGCCAACACGGTCGAGGACACGCTCGGCTGGCTGAAGGAGCACAAGGTCGATGTGGTGCTGGTCGGTCTGCAATATGTCGGCCAGATGGCGCTGGACGACCACTACAAAGCGACGCGCGATCTGTTGCGCAAGATCGCCGCGAAAGAGAACGTGATGATCGTGCGCCGCTACGAGGCGCAGCAGTTCCTGGAGCGGGCCGAAAGCGGCGGCGGTGGCCTCGTGCCCGACGAGTTCGAGCGCACCGAGGCGGGCTATATCTGTCTCGCCCAGTACATGGCCCGGGCCATCACGCTCGGCATTTTCGGCCCCAAGTTCAAAGCCATGATGTCGCCGCAGGCCGCGCCAGCGCCTAGTCCTGCGCCGCAGCCTTCCGAGCCTCAGCGCTGATGCGCAATTGACCTGACCGGATCGGCCACCTAATTAGGGGCCGTTCCGGAGCCCATGATGTCAGTCATCGAAACCGCCTCCTCGCTGCGCGAAGTGGCCGAGCAATCCAACGCCTGGCCATTCGAGGAGGCGCGCAAGATCGTCGCGCGCCTGAAAAAGCAGCCCAAGGACGAGGTCATCTTCGAGACCGGCTACGGCCCGTCGGGCCTGCCCCATATCGGCACCTTCGGCGAGGTGGCCCGCACCACCATGGTCCGCCACGCCTTCCGGGTGCTGACCGACGACAAGATCAAGACCCGGCTGATCGCGTTTTCGGACGACATGGACGGGCTCCGCAAGGTGCCGGACAACGTGCCGAACAAGGAGATGCTCGCGGAAGACCTCGGCAAGCCGCTGACCAAGGTGCGCGACCCGTTCGGCACGCACCCGTCGTTCGGCGAGCACAACAATGCGCGGCTCCGCGCCTTCCTCGACACCTTCGGCTTCGAGTACGAGTTCCTGTCGTCGACGCAGTGCTACAAGTCCGGCCGCTTCGACGCGACGCTCTTGAAGCTCCTCGAGAACTTCGACGCCGTGATGAACATCATGCTGCCGTCGCTGCGCGAGGAGCGCGCGCAGACCTATTCGCCGTTCCTGCCGATCGATCCTCGCACCGGCGTGGTGCTGCAGGTGCCGGTGCTGGCGCACGACGCCAAGCGCGGCACGATCACCTATGAAGATCCGGAGACCAACGAGCGCTTCACGGTCCCGGTCACCGGCGGCCGCTGCAAGCTGCAATGGAAGCCCGACTGGGCGATGCGCTGGGTCGCGCTCGGCGTCGACTACGAGATGGCCGGCAAGGACCTGATCGACTCGGTGAAGCTGTCCGGCGAGATCTGCCGCGCGCTCGGTGGCACGCAGCCGGAAGGCTTCAACTACGAGCTCTTCCTGGATGAGAAGGGCCAGAAGATCTCCAAGTCGAAGGGCAACGGCCTCACCATCGACGAGTGGCTGCGCTACGCGAGCCCGGAGAGCCTGTCGCTGTTCATGTATCGCGAGCCCAAGGCCGCGAAGCGGCTCTACTTTGACGTCATCCCGCGCAACGTCGACGATTATCAGCAGTTCCTCGACGGCTACGAGAAGCAGGAGCCGAAGCAGCGGCTCTCAAACCCGGTGTGGCACATCCATTCCGGCAAGCCGCCGAAGGTCGACGCGCCGATCTCGTTCTCGATGCTGCTGACGCTGGTGTCATCGTCGAACGCCGAGAACGCCGAGACGCTGTGGGGCTTCATCGGCCGTTATCGTCCGGGCGTCACGCCGCAGACCCATCCGAAGCTCAACGACGCGGTCGGCTACGCCATCCATTACTTCCGCGACTTCGTGCTGCCGGAAAAGAAATTCCGCGAGCCGAGCCAGGAGGAGCGCAAGGCGCTGCTCGACCTGCGCGATGCGCTCTCGAATCTGCCGCCGACAGCGACCGCCGAGGAAATCCAGGACGTGCTCTATGACGTGGGCCGCCGTCCGCCGTTCCTCGATGAGAAAAAGAAGGCCAAGGACGGCAAGCCGGGCGTCTCGCTCGACTGGTTCAACATGCTCTATCAGGTGCTGCTCGGCCAGGAGAAAGGCCCGCGCTTCGGCTCGTTCGTGGCGGTCTACGGCCTGAAGAACACCGTCGACATGATCGACGGCGCGCTGGCGCGGTCGGCGTAGCTTGGTTTTCCGAATGCGCAACACAGTGTTGCGCTCTGAGCGTGGAAGACGCGCGTGAACGCGCTTTCGGCCTGAGACATCGAATCTGATCTTCTGCTAGTCTCCCGCGCTCAATGACTCCCGCCGCGCTCGCCATCATCGGCGCCACCATCGTCCTGTCGTCCTTCATCTCCGGCGTGTTCGGCATGGCCGGCGGGATGGTGCTGCTTGGCGTGCTGCTGATCTATTTCGACGTCGCCACCGCGATGCTGATGTTCTCGATCGTCCAGCTCGCGGCGAACGGCTGGCGTGCGCTGCACTGGCGGCGCTACGTGCTCTGGCCGATCTTCTACGGCTATGTCGGCGGCGCGGTGCTGGCCTTCGCGGTGCTGCGTTACATCGCCTATGTGCCCGACAAGGCGATGGTCTATGTGCTGCTCGGGCTGATGCCGTTCTCGGTCGCCATCCTGCCCGAATCGATGCGGCCCAACATCGAGTGGCGCGGCATCCCGTTTCTCACCGGCATCTTCACGACGGTGTTCCAGTTCATGGCCGGCGTCGGCGGGCTGTTCCTCGACATCTTCTTCAACCGGAGCATGCTCGACCGCAAGACCACCAACGCGACCAAGGCGATCACCCAGACCTTCAGCCACGTGCTGCGCGCAGCTTATTTCGGCTCGCTGTCAGGATTGGGTGATTTGAAGTTCGCCTATTGGGGGCCGGGAATTCTGCTGGCGCTGACCGGCGCGATCGTCGCGCCGTTCGTGCTCGAGCGCATGACCGACCACGGCTTCCGGCAGTGGACGCGCGTGATCATCTACACGCTCGCAATCGTCTATCTGGTGCGCGGCGGGATGTTGATCTGGCACGGCGCGGTGGCGCACGCTGCGTGAGCTACGGCACTTCCCAACTGAATTGAGAAGCACACTCACTCAACAGGCACACTGTCACCCCCGCGCTTGGCGCGGGGGTCCATGACCCTGGCTCAACAGCGGAAGTCTTACGTAAGGCTGCCTTGAGTTGCACTCGCTCATGGATCGCCGGGTCATAGGCGAGCGAAGCGACGCCGTCCTTCGGACGGCTATGCCCGGCGATGACACCGCCGTTGTGGCCAGTGACGTAAGCTGGCCAGGAACGGCTCTAGCTCACATCAGCTTTTCGATCTTGCCGTTGACGCTCATCAGATAGGTCTCGACCTTCAAGGCCGGCTGGCGCTCGCCCATCTGCTTGCGGAATTCCGCCATCGCGACGCGGTGGGTTTCGGTCTCGGTCTTCGGATTGGCCACCTTGTCGGCGCCGTAGGCGATCTTGGCTGCGCCGCAGTCGCGGTGGTCGATCGCGATCACCCGCTTGATGTGATGCAGCTGCACCGAGGTCGCGAGGTTGTCCCAGAACGCCTTGTGCCAGTCCTTGAACGGCTCGGCGACGACGCCGATGGCGGCGCCGGCGATGATGAACTGGCTGAATTTTCCGGTCAGCCCGTGGCGCGCGCAGTAACGGTGCACCGGCTCCTGAAGCCGCGGATCGATGCAGCCGAGCACCATCGCGTCATAGTGGCCCTCGGCCGCGAACGCCGTGAAGGGCGCCATCGCGAACGCGGCGCCGGTTGCGGCGGCGCCTTGCATGAAACGGCGGCGGCTGAAGGCGCCCCGCATCAGATCGTTGCAGCACAAGCAGGACAAGTTGGATTGGATAGTCATGTCGTCCCCCGGCGAAAAATCATTGTTCGCAGTCAGTACATCAATACCGCAATTCGACGACGGGTGCTATTGGCTCGCCCAGACCACGCGCGCCATCCAGAGCAGGTCGCTGGTCGCGATGGTGCGCTCGGCGTGCTCGGGATTGAACGACCGGAGCTCCACCTGCTTGGCGCTCTGGCGCTTCAGCTCCTTGACCATCACCTCGCCCTTCCGCGTCTTGAGCACCACGCGGTCGCCACGGCGCACAGGAGCTGCCGGCGACACGATGATGATGTCGCCGTCGCGATAGGCCGGCGTCATCGAGTCGCCGGCAATCTCCAGCGCATAGGCGTGCTCGTCGGTGACCTGCGGGAAGGCGATCTCGTCCCAGCCCTTGCCGGCCGGGAAGCCCGCATCGTCGAAATAGCCGCCGGAGCCGGCCTGGGCCAGGCCCAGCAGCGGCATCGACTTGGCGGCGCCGTTGGAATCCGAGATCAGCGACACGAAGGTGTCGAAGCTCACCCCGGTGGCGCCCAGCGCCTTGGCCACGGATTCGGTCGACGGCCAGCGCGCCCGCCCGTCGGGGGTGACCCGCTTCGACTTGTTGAAGGTGGTCGGGTCGAGCCCGGATTTCTTGGCCAGCCCCGAGGGCGACAGCTTGGCGCGGGCGGCAAGGCGGTCCAGCCCGGTCCAGATCTGGTTGTGTGTCAGCGGCGCGCTCGGCATTCCAGCCTCCACCGTGAGACTTCGATCCAACCTTAGGAATTATAGCCTCAATTCAGGCATGTCTAGGGCTACTCTTGAACAACGCGATGACGGCCGATAGGGTCCGCGCCACCTTTAGTCCGGGGCACTCGTGATCGTTTTCTTTGACCGGCTGGCCCGGCCGCTCTTGCGGGCCCTACAACCCGAAGACGCCCATTCCCTCGTCATCAAGGCCTTGAAGCTCGCGCCGTTGCCGCAGGCTGCGCCGGACGATCCGCGGCTGGCCGTGCGGGCGTTCGGGCTCAATTTCCCCAATCCGGTGGGGCTGGCGCCCGGCTTCGACAAGCATGCCGATGCGCCGGACGCATTGCTGCGGCTCGGTTTCGGCTCCGCCGAGATCGGAACCGTGACGCCGCTGCCGCAGCCCGGCAATCCGCGGCCGCGGCTGTTCCGCCTGGACCCCGATCAGGCGGTGATCAACCGGTTCGGCTTCAACAGCGTCGGCGCCGACGTGGTGCTGCCGCGGCTGGCGGCGCGGGCGAAGCGGGGCGGCATCGTCGGCGTCAATGTCGGAGCCAACAAGGATTCGGCCGACCGCGCCACCGACTACGTCCGGCTGATCGAGCAGGTCGCCCCGATCGCGAGCTACGTCACCGTCAATATCTCGTCGCCCAACACGCCGGGTCTGCGCGAACTGCAGCGCGCTTCGGCGCTGGACAGCCTGCTCGCCCGCATCGTCGAGACCCGCGACCGGGTGGCGCGCAACGCGGGGCCGACGCCGGTGCTGCTCAAGATCGCGCCCGATCTGTCGCTGTCCGATCTCGACGATATCGTCGGCGTGGCGCGGGCCCGCCGGATGGACGGCATGATCGTCGGCAACACCACCATCGCCCGTCCGCCGGGGCTGCGCGACAAGGCGACCGCGGCGGAGGCCGGTGGTCTCTCCGGCAAGCCGCTTTATCCGCTCGCAACCCGCATGCTGGCCGAGACTTACGTCCGCGTCGAAGGCGCGTTCCCGCTGATCGGCTCCGGCGGCATCGACTCGGGCGAGGCCGCGCTCGGCAAGATCCGCGCCGGCGCCGACCTGCTGCAGCTCTACAGCGCGCTGGTGTTCCACGGCGTCGGTCTGGTCGGCGACATCAAGACGTCGCTGCTGGCGGCGCTCGACAAGAGCCCGGACATGAAGCTTGCCGATTTTGTCGGCATCGACGCTGCGACCGTCACGGCGGAAAAGTGGCCGGCGTAGTTGCGTAGCGCCTGCTTCGAGCCCTCGTCTTTTGGGACTTGAATTGCGCGCGGATGCGCCAGAACGCCCACACCCTGGGCTTTCGGTCAGTTCCGAATATGGCCTACCATTGAAGCCGGTCCAGGATTGAGCCGGGGTTCCTGGCCGTGCGCGCAACAATCGCAGGACAGACCCGTCATGATCACCCGTCGCCGTTTCAGCACACTCGCGGCCGCGTCCGCGTTCTCGTCCGGCATTGCCACGGCGCGCGCGCAGGCTTGGCCTCCACGCCCGGTTCGCCTGATCGTCCCGTTCGCGGCCGGCGGGCCGACCGACACCATCGGCCGCGTTGTGGCCGAGCGGCTCTCGAAGATCTGGGGCCAGCAGATGCTGATCGAGAACCGGCCGGGCGGCGGCGGCAACATCGCCAACGAAATGGTCGCGCGATCCGAGCCCGACGGCTGCACCGTGTTGATGGGAGGCTCGTCGCTCGCCACCTCCGCCGGCCTCTATCGTTCGCTCAGCTACGATCCGGTCAACGACTTCGCCCCCGTCGCCTTCCTCTGCAGCTACTCGTTCTTCATGTTCGTGCCGAACACGGTGCCGGCAAAGTCAGTCAAGGAATTCATCGCCTACGCCAAGGAGAACAAAGGCAAGCTCACGATGGCCTCGCCCGGCGCCGGATCGTCGCCGCATCTGTGCGGCGAGCTGTTCAAGCACAAGGCCGGGCTCGACATGATCCACGTGCCTTATCGCGGGGCAGGTCCGGCGATGAACGACCTGATTCCCGGCCGGGTGCATCTGCTGTTCTCGGGCGGCGCGACGCTGCAAAGCGCCAAATCCGGTCAGGTGCAGGCGCTCGGCTATACCGGCGCCAAACGAGCCGAGATCGCGCCCGAGATCCCGACCATCGCCGAGGACGCCATTCCCGGGTTCGACGTCGTGTCGTGGTACGCCTTCTTCCTGCCGGTCAAGACGCCTGCCGAAATCGTCGCGAAATTGCACGCCGATACCGTCGCGGCCTGCGCCGATGCGAGCGTCGTCGGGCGGTTCACACCGCTGGGTTATGAGACGCGAGCCGATACGCCTGAGCAGGTCGGAGCATTTCTCAAGACCGAAGTCGCGATGTGGAGTCGTGTGATCAAGGACGCCGGTATCGCGGCGCAGGACTGATCCACCGACACTTCGCTACGCTCGCTGTGCGCCAGGCGGTTGCCGCGGCGCGCCGGTGCGGCCGCGCCGATCGTGCCGTGGGCAATTGCCTTCGCACCAGAGAGACCGTAGGCTTCATCCATACGGGGGCGCACCATTTCTGGATGGTACTCGTGTTGAAACGTCTTGTTGCGACCGTGGCTGCAATCGCGGCCTTGCTCGGCGCCGTCAGTCTCGCGAAAGCCCAGTTCGACAACGAACGGCAAGACATGCTGCGCGGCGGCGCCTCGAAAAAGGGCGTCTACAACATCTTTGGCTTCGACGGCACGGACCTCGGCCGCACCACCGTGAGCTATCCCAGCAAATATGCGCCGGGCACCATTGTGGTCGATACGGCTGCGCGGCGGCTCTATCTCATTCAGGCCAACGGCTCGGCGCTGCGCTACGGCATCGGTGTGGGCCGGGCCGGCTTCCAGTGGAAGGGCACGCACAAGATCACCGCAAAAAAAGAAAATCCGGATTGGACGCCGCCGGCCGAGATGGTCGCGCGGCAACCGGATGTGCCGAGGCACATGAAGGGTGGCGATCCGGCCAATCCGCTCGGCACCCACGCGATGTACCTCGGCAGCACGCTCTACCGGATCCACGGCTCGCCCGATGCGGACTCGGTCGGCGAGGCGGAATCGTCCGGCTGTTTCCGGATGAGGAACACGGACGTGGCGGATCTCTATCAGCGGGTGCCGGTCGGTACGACCGTGGTGGTGAAGTAAGCGCGGACTGGCGGCCCGATCAGGCCTTGAAGGTCGCGCGCATCAGCGCCGGATAGCGCGCGCCCTGCAGCAGGCCGCGCGCCAGAAGAAAGATCAGCAGCGCCCACCACAGCCCGGCATTGCCGAGCGCGCTGAGCGCCCACCACGCCGCAAAGTAGATCGCGAGCGCCGCCACCATGAGGTTGCGCATATCGCGCGCCCAGGTCGCGCCGATATAGATGCCGTCATAGGCATAGGCCAGCACGCCGGCCGCGGGTGCGAAGGCCGCAAACAGCATGAAATGCCGCGCGGCCTCGCGCACCTCCGGGCTCCGGGTCATGGCATCGATCAACGGATCGCCGGCCGCGAAAAACAACAGCGTGGTGGCGACGCCGAAGCCCGTGCCCCAAACCAATATCAGCCGCACCGCGCGGCTGAAGGCCGTGCGGTCGCGCGCGCCGGTGGCCTGGCCGCAGAGCTGCTGGGCCGCGGTGGCGAAGCCGTCAAGGAAGAAGCTGCCGATCATGATGAAGTTGTGCAGCACCGCGTTGGCAGCCAGCGTGATGTCGCCCGCCCGCGCGCCTTGCGCGGTGAAGAACGCAAAGGCCGCGATCAGCGCCATGGTGCGGATCATGATGTCGCGGTTGACCGCGAGCATGCGTACGAGTTTGCCGCGGTTGACCACATGCGCCCAGCCGAAGCCGGCCTTGCCGCGCAAGAGGACAAACGCAACCGCGAGACTTGCGACGAATCCCGCGACCTCGGCGATCACCGAGCCGAGCGCAGCGCCGTTGACGCCCCATCCGGCGTCGAGCACCAGCCACGCGGTCGCCGCCATATTGATGACGTTCACGATGATCTGCAGCACCAGCGCCGTGCCGGTGCGGGCGAGGCCGACGAGCCAGCCGAGCACCGCGTAGCTTGCCAGCGCAAACGGTGCCGACCAGATGCGGATATAGAAATAAGATTGCGCGGCTTCCGTCACCGCGGCGCTGCCGCCCATCAGCCGGTAGATCGCGAGCGCGAGCGGCAGCTGCAACGCGATCAGCGCCACGCCGATCACAGCGGCGATCAGCAGCGCCCGCGCCAGCACGGCGCGCTGCTCCGTGGTGTCGCCCGCGCCGAGCGCCTGCGCGGTCAGCGCCACGGTGCCCATCCGCAAGAAGCCGAACACCCAGAAGATGCAGTCGAACACCAGCGCCGACATGGCGACCGCGCCGAGCAGGTGCGCCTCGCCGAGCCGGCCGATTACTCCTGTGCCGACGATGCCCAGAAGCGGCGTCGTGAGGTTCGCCAGCATCGCGGGACCCGCGATGGCGAACACCCGCGCGTGCGTCACCTCAAAGCCGGACATGCCGCAGTGGAGGAGCGCTCAGCGTCCACTCAACGCCCACTCAGCGTCCTCTTGGCGCGTTGAAGATGCGCATCAACAGCCAGATCGGGATGACGATCACGGCGCCGAGCAGGAAGTAGCCCCAGAGCCAGCGGATCGCATCGAAGCCCATCTCCCAGATGTTGCGGAACAGGCGGCGGATGCTGGTGACGATGTCCCAGGGATCGAGGCCGAGCGCCTGGAGCACCACGCCGATCACGATCGACAGCAGCACCAGCTTGGCAAGGACCGCGAGCGGCGAGCCACCCAGGAAGCGGTTGACGTTTTCGGCCATTCGAATCTCCCCAAACCGGTGCGATCTATATCACGATGCCGCGCGGGCGGGGCTACGCCCGCTTTCGATTTTGCTCAAGATTGCTTCCAGAACGTCGATCCGGTCGGCCTCGCGCGGCGGCTTGTCCCAGCGCAGCCGGCTGATGCGGGGAAACCGCATCGCGAGCCCGGATTTGTGCCGGGTCGAGCGCTGCAGGCCTTCGAACGCGACTTCGAACACCAGGCCTTTCTCGGGCTCGTGTGTGACGACGCGCACCGGGCCGAAGCGCTCCACCGTGTTGTTGCGCACGAAGCGGTCGATCTGCTGCAGCTCCTCGTCGGTGAAGCCGAAATAGGCCTTGCCGACGGGGACCAATTCGTCGCCGCCGGCGCTCTTCTTCCAGACCCCGAAGGTATAATCGGAGTAGTAGGACGAGCGCTTGCCGTGGCCGCGCTGGGCGTACATCAGCACCGCGTCGACCGTGAACGGGTCGCGCTTCCACTTCCACCACGGGCCTTTCGGCCGGCCGGGCACATAGGTCGAGTCGCGGCGCTTGAGCATGACGCCTTCGACCGCTTCGGCGTCCTCGCCCGCGCCGGCGCTGGCCGGATCGGCGCGCGCCGCGGTCAACTCGTCCCAGGTGTTGAAGGCAACCATCGGCGACAGGTCGACGCGCGGATCGTTGAGCTTTTTCACGAAGGCTTCGAGGCGCTGACGGCGCTCGGCGAACGGCTTGTCGCGCAAATCCTCGTCGCCATCGACCAGAAGGTCGTAGGCGCGCAGGTGCGCCGGGAATTCCTGGAGCAGCTTCGGTGTCACGGCCTTGCGGTTGAGCCGCTGCTGCAACACGTTGAACGATTGCACGCGGCCGTCGCGCAGGATCAGGAGCTCGCCGTCGATGGAGCCGGGGAGGCGCAAGGCCTCGGCGAGATCGGGAAAGCTTTTGGAGATGTCCTCGCCGGTTCTCGAATAAAGCCGTGCGAGATGATCGTCGCCGGAGCCGGCCGCTGCGGCCTGCACGCGAATGCCGTCCCATTTCCATTCGGCGGTGAAGTCCGCAGGATTCAGCGCCGTGAAATCGGTCTCCTCAATGGCATGCGCCAGCATCGCCGGACGGAACGGCGCGAGGTCGCGGGTTTCCGGTTTCTCGGCGCGGCCTTCGAGCCAGGCAAACAGGTCGGTGTAGGGCGGCGACAGGCCGGGCCAGAGGATCTCGACCTCGTTCGGCTCCTTGTTGCCGAGCGATGCCGCGGCGGTTTTCGCCAGGCGTGCCGAGACGCCGATGCGCAACGCGCCGGTGACGAGCTTGAGCAGCGCCCAGCGGCCAGTCTCGTCGAGGCCGTCGAGCCAGCGCGCGAGCTGCTTCGGCAGTTGGGTCTTGCCAAGGGTGGACAGCGTTTCGATCACGTCCGACAGCGACGGCGTTGCGTTGGGCTTCTGCGCCGGATCGGCCGGCCACATCAGCGCGACCGTCTCCGAAAGATCGCCGACGTAGTCATAGGACAGCGCGAACAGCACCGGATCGGTGCGCTCGGCGATCAGCGTGCGGATGATGCCGGGCTTGGCGTGCTGGAACGACAGTGCGCCGGTCAGCGCCGCGAGTGCATAGCCGCGTTCGGGATCGGGCGTGGTGCGCAGATAGTCCGCGATCAGCCGCAGCTTGTTGTTGCGCGACGGCTCATAGGCGAGGCGGTCGAGGAGCTCGGCGAAATCGTTCATGCAAAATCGTTCATGAGGGCGTGCCGGGCGTCTCGCCGGTTGCACCATCGGTGGTGCCGTCGGTCTCGTCCTCGTCGCCGTAGCCGACGATGGCGAGCGGCCGCGCCTTGAGCCCGCGCGACTTGCTCCAGTGCACCAGCGCGTCCTCCTGCCCGTGCGTCACCCAGATCTCGGACGCGCCGGTGGCGGCGATCGTCGCGGTGAGGCCGTCCCAGTCGGCATGATCGGAGATCACCAGCGGCAGCTCGACGCCGCGCTGCCGGGCGCGCGCCCGCACCCGCATCCAGCCCGACGCGAAGCACGGCACTGGATCGGGAAAGCGCCGGGTCCAAACGTCCTGCAGCGAGGAGGGCGGGCAGAGCGCGATGGCGCCGGCGAGCTCCGTCTTGGCGGTGCCGCGCACCGGGCGAAGCTCGCCCAGGTCAATGCCGCGACTCTGGTAATAGTGCGTGATCTTCTCCAGCGCGCCATGCAGATAGATCGGCTTGTCGTAGCCGGCTGCGCGGATGAGCGCGATCACGCGTTGCGCCTTGCCGAGCGAATAAGCGCCGACCAGATGCGCGCGCTCGGGAAACACTGATACCGAATGGAGGAGGCGGGCGATCTCGCCGTTCGGATCGCCGTGGCGGAACACCGGCAATCCAAACGTGGCCTCGGTGATGAACACGTCGCAGGACACGAGCTCGAACGGCGCGCAGGTGGGATCGGGCACGTCCTTGTAGTCGCCCGAGGCGACGATGCGGCAGCCTTTGCACTCGACCGCGATCTGGGCCGAGCCGAGCACATGGCCGGCCGGGTGGAACGTCACCGTGGCGCCGCCGAGCCGGATGGTCTCGCCGGGTTTCGCCACCTGGGTCGCGCCCGCGAAATCATCGCCGTAGCGCAGCCGCATCAGGTCGAGCGTTTCTTGGGTAGCTAGAACGGAACCGTGACCGGGCCGCGCATGATCCGAATGGCCGTGGGTGATCACGGCCTTGTCGACAGGCCGCGTCGGGTCGATATGGAAGCCGCCGGTCTGGCAGCACACGCCGGACGGCGTCGGCGTCAGCAGTTCCTCGGGACGCATCTCGGGACACATGGCCCTGAGATATGCCATATCGGCGCAAAGAACAGACCGGCGAACTTGACCCGACATGGCCACGCAACCGCTTTTCGTCTCCTCCGGCAGTCCCGTCATCGACCGGCGCTACCACTGGGCGCTGGACTATCTGATGCGCGGTGACGCCGAGGCTGCGGCCGATATCCTCGCCCAGGTGGTCGAGACCGCGCCGGGCTTTGCCACCGCGTGGTTTGCGCTGGCCTCGATCCGCGAGCGGCTCGGCGACCGTGATGGCGCGGTCGCGGCCTTTGCGGCGGCGCGCGATGCCGACCGCGAGGATTATCATGGCGCGAGATTGCATCTTGCGCGGCTCGGCGTCGGCGAGGCGACGCCGGCGATGACCGGCGTCTATGTGCGGCGGCTGTTCGATCAACATGCGCCCGAATTCGATCAGGCGCTGGTCGAGCGGCTGGATTATCGCGGGCCGCAATTGCTGCTCGAGGCGGTGCGGGCGCATACCGACCTGCGGCTCGGCTCGGTGCTGGATCTCGGCTGCGGCACGGGATTGAGCGGCGCGGCGTTTCGGCCGTATTGCGACGGGCTTACCGGCGTCGACATCTCGCCCGGCATGGTCGAGCAGGCTCGCGCCAAGGGGCTTTATGACCGGCTCGCAGTTGGTGATCTGTTGGAGTTTCTCGCGGGCGAAGCGGGCGCGCAGAACCATCTGGCGCTCGCCGCCGACGTCTTTGTCTATTGCAGCGATATCGCGCCGATCGCTTCGGGCGTCGCCAAGGTGCTGGCGCCGGGCGGGCTGTTCGCGTTCTCGGTCGAGACCCATGACGGGCCCGGCGTGCGGATGCAGGAATCGCTGCGCTACGCCCACGCCGCCGATCACGTGCGCGATGCCATCGCGGCGGCTGGGCTGAAGCTGTTGCAGTTGTCCGAAGCCTCGACGCGTACCGAGCGCGGCGAGCCGGTGCCGGGGCTGGTCGTCGTGGCGAAGCTCTAGCGCACGTCGACGCCGACCGCCTCGCTCACCGACTTGAAGCCGTCGCGCTCCAGCAGCCGGGCAAGCCCCAGCGCAATCCGCCGCGCGAGAAGCGGTCCCTCATAGACCATCGCGGTCAACAGCTGCACCAGCGACGCACCGATGCGGATCTTGGCGAAGGCGTCCTCGGCGGTGGACACGCCGCCGGCCCCGACCAATACAAAGCGCGTGCGGTCCATCCGCCGATAGCACTCGGCGATACAGAAATCCGTGAGTTGCGAGCAGGCGGCAGGCCCCGAGACCGCGCCCGGCATGGTGCGGAGCACCGTCTCGGGCGTGCGCAGCCCGGGCGGCTTGGCCGGCGACAGGTTGAACATGAAGCCCGAGATGAAGGCGTGCGGCTCCGCCGCAGCCAGTACGCGCTCCACCGCCTCGATGCCGCCGACCGGCGACACCTTCATGAACACCGGAATTTTCAGGCCCGCGGCGCCGAGCGCCGCGAGGAACTGATCGATATGGGCGCGCTCGACGAAGAAGTCGCGGCCGTCCTCGGTGTTCGGGCAGCTCATGTTGAGCATCAGATAATCGGCGTAGGGCGACAGCATCCGCGCCGCGGCGACATATTCCTCGATGATCTGGTCCGCGCGGAGCGGCGGCGCGCCCTTGCCGCGATTGGTGACCGCGATGTTGACGCCGAACGGCACCGGCAGACGCAAGTGCTCGATCCTTCGTTGCACCGCCGCCGCGCCGTCGTTCGGCATGCCGTAGTGCACCACGACGGCGCGATCCTCCGGCAGCCGCCACAGCCGCGGCTTCGGATTGCCGTCCGACGGATCGATGGTGACCGAGCCGATCTCGACGCTGCCGAACCCGAGCGCGGCCAGCGTCTCGATGCTGTGGGCGCTTTTGTCGTAGCCCGCGGCAAGCCCGATCGGGTGCGGAAAGCGGATTCCCGCGACCGTGGTTTCGAGCCGCGGGTCGGACACCGCGAGCAGCGGCTGCACAGCCTTCGCGGCCCAGGCCACGCTGCCGCCCAGCCTGATCGCAAGATGATGCGCGCGTTCCGCTTCGAGGCGGAACGCCAGCGGCCGGACGATGCTCGTGTAGACACCCATGCAAAAAGCCCGCGGCGACTTCGATGGCGCGATCATGCAAACTAGCGGGCGCCTGGGAAAGGGACAACGACCCGGCCGGGAGGAACCAGGATGAAAAAGCTGATCGGGATGGCTTTGATGCTGGCCGGCATGCTGGCCGGGCCGGCGCTGGCGCAGGAAAAAGTCCGGTTCGCGGTCGGCGGCAAGTCGGCAGTGTTCTACCTGCCGCTGTCGGTGACCGAGCGGCTCGGCTATTTCAAGGACGCCGGCCTCGACGTCGAGATCGCCGACGTGGCGAGCGGCGGCCGCACCTTGCAGGCGATCATCGGCGGCAGCGCCGAGATCGGCATCGGCACCTTCGACCACGCCATCCAGATGCAGGCCAAGGGCCAGCCGGTGGTGGCGCTGCTGCAATACGGCCGCTATCCGGGCTTCGTGCTGGCCATGATGGCCGGCAAGGCCGACCGCTACAAAGGCCCGGCCGACCTGAAGGGCCTGAAGATCGGCGTGACCTCGCCGGGCTCCAGCACGCATTTCATGGCCGCCTATATGATGGTGCGCAACGGGCTGAAGCCCGACGACGCGTCGTTCGTCGGCACCGGCACCACCTCGACCGCGGTCGCGGCGGCGCGCCGCGCCGAGATCGACGCCATCGTCAGCTCCGACCCGATGATGACGCTGATGGAAGCCGACAAGCTCGTGAAGATCGTGGCCGACACCCGCACCGCCGAAGGCACCAGGGCGGTCTATGGCGGGCCCTATCCGGGCGGTGTGATTTATGCCGCGCCTGCCTATATCGAGAAGAATCCGCAGGCCGTGCAGAAGGTGGTCGACGCCTTCGTGCGCGGCATGAAATGGATCGCGGGCCATTCCGCGCAAGACATCGCCAAGCTGATGCCGGAGGAATACGCGTTGGGCAATCTGCCGATCTACATCAAGGCGCTGGAAGTCTCGAAGCCGATGTATTCGCCGGACGGCCATTTCGAGCCGGGCGCAGTGGAGACGGCTTACACAGTGCTGAAGGTGTTCGATCCGGCGGTGGCCGGGGCGACCATCGACCTGAAGAAGACCACCAACGATGCCTTCGTGAAGAAGGCATTGGCCGGGAAATAGCGGCGGGACATGAGCCTCGCGGAACAGACCGACACTGCCGAGCTGCTGCCGGAAACGTTTACGCGATGGTTCGCCTCGCGCGGCTGGACGCCGCGCGCGCATCAACTGGAGCTGCTGAGGCGCGCCCGTGCGGGCAAGTCGGTGCTGCTGATCGCGCCGACCGGCGGCGGCAAGACGCTGGCGGGCTTTCTGCCGACGCTGGTGGAGTTGAGTGAGAGGGCGGAGCGGAAAGTCGAAGCCGTAAAATCCCGCGCGCTGATGTCGACCGGCCGCGACGTGAAGCGCGCCGGCGGCCTGCACACGCTCTACATCTCGCCGCTGAAGGCGCTGGCCGTCGACATCGCGCGCAATCTCGAAACGCCGGTGCGCGAGATGGGCCTGCCGATCCGCATCGAAACCCGCACCGGCGACACGCCGACCTCGAAGCGCCAGCGCCAGCGCCGCGATCCGCCCGACATTCTGCTGACCACGCCCGAGCAGCTCGCGCTGCTGCTCGCCAGCGCCGATGCACCGTTCCTGTTCGGCAACCTCAAGCGCATCGTGCTCGACGAATTGCACGCCCTGGTCACCTCCAAGCGCGGCGATCTGCTGTCGCTCGATCTGGCCCGGCTGTGGCGGATCGCGCCCGATCTCGCCATGACCGGGTTGTCGGCGACGGTCGCCGAGCCCGACGATCTCTGCCGCTATCTGGTGCCGCAGCCGGAGCGCGGCCAGCACCTTGCTGATCTGGTGATCGCGTCCGGCGGCGCCGAGCCCAACGTCACCATGCTGGCGCCCGGCGAATATCTGCCCTGGGCCGGCCATTCGGCGCGGCATGCATTTCCGCAAATCTATGAGCTGATCAAGCAGCACAAGATGACGCTGGTGTTCGTCAACACCCGCAGCCAAGCCGAGATGATCTTCCACGCGCTCTGGCACATCAACGAGGACTCCCTGCCGATCGCGCTGCACCACGGCTCGCTCGACGTCGCGCAGCGGCGCAAGGTCGAGCAGGCGATGACCACCGGCAAGCTCTGCGCCGTGGTCTGCACCTCGTCGCTCGATCTCGGCATCGATTGGGGCGACATTGACCTCGTGATCAACGTCGGCGCGCCGAAAGGCTCGTCGCGCCTGTTGCAGCGCATCGGCCGCGCCAATCACCGGCTCGACGAGCCGTCGCGCGGCATTCTCGTCCCGGCCAACCGCTTCGAGGTGCTGGAGTGCGAGGCGGCGATCGGCGCGGTCGCCGACAACGCGCAGGACACGCCGCCGCTCCGCACCGGCGCGCTCGACGTGCTGGCCCAGCACGTGCTCGGCTGCGCCTGCGGCGAGGCCTTTCTCGCCGACGAGCTCTATGCCGAGGTCAGGAGCGCGGCGCCCTATGCCGGGCTCACGCGCGCCGACTTCGACGCCGTGCTCGATTTCGTCGCCACCGGCGGCTATGCGCTCAAGGCCTACGAGCGCTTCGCCAAGATACGCCAGAACAAGGACGGCCGCTGGCGCGTCGCCAATCCGATGGTGGCGCAGCGCTACCGCATGAATGTCGGCACCATCGTCGAGGCCGACATGTTGAAGGTGCGGCTGGTCCGCTCGCGGGCCGGCGGCGCAGGCCACACCGGCATGATCGCGCGTGGCGGACGGCTGCTCGGCGAGGTCGAGGAATACTTCATCGAGATGATGGTGCCGGGCGATACCTTCGTGTTCGCGGGCGAGATCCTGAAGTACGAGGCCCTGGTCGAGGACGAGGTCTATGTCTCGCGCAGCAACGACAAGGACCCGAAAGTACCGTCCTATGAGGGCGGCAAGTTTCCGCTGTCCACATATCTGGCGGCGCGCGTTCGGAAGATGCTGTCGGAGCCCAAACAATGGCAGCAGCTGCCCGCGCCGGTCAGCGAATGGCTGCGCATCCAGCAATGGCGCTCGCTGGTGCCGCGGCAGGATCAGTTGCTGGTCGAAACCTTTCCGCGCGGCGATAAATTTTATCTGGTCTGTTACCCGTTCGAAGGACGTCTGGCGCACATTACGCTGGGCATGCTGCTGACGCGGCGGCTGGAGCGTGCGCGGCTCAAGCCGCTGGGCTTTGTCGGCAACGAATATGCGCTGGCGATCTGGGGTCTCGGCGATGTGGGCCTGCGCATCTCGCGCGGCGAGCTGTCGCTCGCGGAACTGTTCGACGAGGATATGCTGGGCGACGACCTCGAAGCCTGGCTCGCGGAATCCACCCTGATGAAACGCACCTTCCGCAATTGCGCCATCATCGCCGGATTGATCGAGCGCCGCTTTCCCGGGGAGGAGAAATCGCGGCGGCAGGTCACCATCTCGACCGATCTGGTCTACGACGTGCTGCGCAAGCACCAGGCCGACCACGTGCTGCTGCGCGCGGCGCGGGCCGATGCCGCGACCGGGCTCCTCGACATCAAGCGGCTCGGCGAAATGCTCTCGCGCATCCGGGGCCGAATCGTCCATAAGGCGCTCGACCACGTGTCGCCGCTTGCGGTACCGGTGATGTTGGAGATCGGCCGCGAGTCGGTCTTCGGCGAGGCGTCCGAGGCCGTGATGGCCGAGGCCGCGGATGATCTGATCAAGGAGGCCATGACATGAGGGGCATGGTTTCGTTCGGAACTGTTCTGGCGCTGATGGCAGTCCCGGCAGCCGCGCAGGCACCGAAGCAATTTCCAGTCGGCGCGACCTACAAGGTGATCTCGATCTCGGGCTTCGACGTGCAGAACAAGAACATGACGCTGACCGTCACCAAGACCGGCAGCGATGCGCGCGCCGCGGGTTTTGCCGGCTGCAACAATTGGACGGCGGGCGCGCTGCTGCGTGATGGCGAGATCGATTTCACCGAGATCGCCACCACCAAGAAGGCCTGCGACAAGGGGCGCATGAAGGCGGAGGAGGCCTTCACCAATTCGCTGCGCACGGCGCAGCGCTGGCGCTTCGACGACAAGAACCGTCTGATCATCGAAGGCGAAACCGCGCGGCTGCTTTTGACCGCAAGTGCCAAGAAGTAGCCAATGTCGTACGTGCCGGTCCCGAAACACGCTGCCAAGCCCGTTCCGCAGAAGGCCGACGGCGGGCTGGCGCTCGCGGGCGTCGAACTGCGTGCCGATGTGGCCGGTGCGGTCTACTGGCCCGAGCAGGGCATGCTCGCGGTCGCCGATCTGCATCTGGAAAAAGGCTCGAGCTTCGCCGAGCGCGGCGTGCTGCTGCCGCCCTATGACACCGCAGCGACCCTGGCGCGGCTCAATGCGCTGATCACGCGTTACGCGCCGCGGCTGGTGATTGCGCTGGGCGACAGCTTCCACGACGGCCGGGGGCCTGCGCGGCTTGCCGATACCGACCGCGCCACGCTCAAGGCGATGCAGCGCGGCCGCGACTGGATCTGGATCGCCGGCAATCACGACCCCGATCCGGCGCAGAACATCGGCGGGCGGTTTCTTCCCGAGTTCAAGATCGCCACACTGACGTTCCGCCACGAGCCGGGCGGCCAGATCGACTGCGAAGACAGTGGCGAGATCGCCGGCCATCTGCATCCGGTGGCGCGGGTGGCGCGGCGCGGCCGCGCCGTGAGCCGCCGCTGCTTTGCCAGCGATGGCGTGCGCCTCGTGATGCCGGCCTTCGGCGCCTACACCGGCGGCCTCAACGTGCGCGACCGCGCCTTTGCCAACGTGTTCGAGACGCTCACGTTTACGGCGCATATGCTGGGGCTCGAGCGGGTCTATGCGGTGGCCGCAAAGCACTGCCTGCCGGACTGACGGTTTCCTCCCTGCTATGCTCGGCTAAGATCGATCCGCTGGATCGAGCAGGGGGCTTTGACGTGCATCCGATATTCCGAGCTTTCGTTGTTTTCGGCCTCGCGCTGGTCGCGGCGCTGCCGGTTCAGCGCGCGAGCGCGGCCGAGATCAAGCTGATGTGTCCGGCGCCGATGCGCACCACCATCACCGAGCTGGTCGCGCAGTTCGAGCAGAAGTCGCAACATAAGGTCACGATCGTTCATACGCCGTCGCGGATGATCATCGAGCGCATTTCGGGAGGTGAGGCCTTCGATGTCTCGATTCTCACCGCGGAAGCCACCGACGCTCTGATCAAGCAGGGCAAGATCGCCCGCCGCGCCGACTACGCGCGTTCCAGCATCGGCCTGGGCGTGAAGGCCGGCACGCCGAAACCCGACGTGTCCTCGGCCGAGGGCGTCAAGCGCTCGCTCCTCGCGGTGAAGAGCTTTGCCCGCAACGAGGGCGCCGAGAGCGGCAAGCACATGCTCGCGGTGTTCGAGAAGCTCGGCATCGCCGAGGAGATGAAGGCCAAGACCAAGGCGATGCCGGTCAACACCGGCTATGTGGCCGAGCTTGTGATCCGCGGCGAAGCCGAGATGGCGGCCCAGCAGATGCCGGAGCTGAAGGCCGTGCCGGGCATCGATCCGTCGCCGCTGCCCAAGGAGCTGCAGCTCATCATCGTGTTCTCGGCCGGGCTGTCGCCGGCGCCTGCCGATCCGAAGGCCGCGCAGGAGCTGGTGGCGTTTCTGACGTCGGCCGAAGCCGCGCCGGTGCTCAAGGCCAAGGGCCTCGATCCGCCGTAACCAGGCTTTAGTCGCGCCGGAAGATGATCGAGGCGAGCCAGCCCGTCACCACGGCCATCATGGCGGCCGCGAGGCCATAGACAAAGCCGTAGTCGCGCGCCGCAGTGACGACGAACTGCTCGAAGCCGACCTTGACGATCTCGAAGGCCGAGCCGCCGCGCGCCACGATCTGCCGGTCGGCGAACACCCGCACGTCGACATCGTAGTTGCCGGTCGCAGTCTCGGCGGGCAGCGTGACGTCGGCGCGGAACACGGTCGGCGTCAGCAGCGTCACGCCGTTTGTCGTCTCCACATAGAGCTTGTGCTCCTTCTTCAGGCGCACGAACTGCTGCCGGAACACATCGCCCGGTCCTGGATCGCCGAGGTCCGGCCCGATCTGCTGCGGCAGCAGGATGCTGTCGAGGCCGAGCTGCTGCTGCTTGATCAGATCTGCCGTGACGAACTTGTCGAATGGCTGCGTCGACAGCACTGCCAGATAGCTCGGTGCATTGACGAAGGTCCGCGAGTCCGTGTTGGTCCAGATGCCGAGCACGCGCTCCTTGCGGCGCGCCACCAGCGTCTGCTTGGGTCCTGCGACGGTTATGACGAGGTCATAGCCCGTGGTGCGACGGCGCGAGGCGGGGGTATCAGCCTCGATGGTGCCGAACACCACGATCGAGGTGCCGGTGAAGTTCGACGTCACCATGACCTGATGGCGTGACAGCGTCGTCACCAGCCGCTCGGCGCGTGCGGGCGCGCCGGCCGCGAGCAGGGCAGCGAGGGCTGCGACCGCGATGGTGAGCCGGCGCGTCATTCCGACCCCACCTGCCGGATCGAATAGAGATCGCCGGGCTGCACCACGAGCTGGTAGGCGAAGCGCAGCCCGACCGCGAGCACCAGGAGCCCGAGCAGGAGCCGCAGCCGCTCGCCGCGCATATTCTGCCCGGCGCGGGTGCCGAACTGGGCGCCAATCACGCCGCCGACCATCAGTATCAGCGCCAGCACGGCGTCGACCAGATGGTTGGTCGTGGCGTGCATCACGGTGGCCGACGCCATGGTGATCAGCGTCAGCACCATGGAGGTGCCGATCACGGTCGCGGTCGGCACGTGCAGGAAGTAGATCAGCATCGGCACCAGCAGAAAGCCGCCACCGATGCCCATCACGGCGCCGACGAAGCCGATGATGAAGCCGATGCCCCAGACCGGGATGGCCGAGACATAGATCTTGGAGCGCTTGAAGCGCATCTTCAGCGGCAGGCCGTGGACCCAGGTGTGGGTGCCGCCGCGGCGCAACGTCACCGGCTTGCCCCGCTGCACCCGGATGATAGCGCGCACGCTCTCATTGATCATCAGCCCGCCGACCGTGCTCAGCAGCACCACGTAGGAGACGCCGATCGTCAGGTCGAGCTGGCCGAGCGAGCGCAGCACCGTGAACAGCCAGACGCCGACCGCGGTCCCCAATATGCCGCCGGCCAAGAGCATCAGGCCGAGCGCGAGATCGACTGCCCGCCGCCGCCAGTACGAAATCACCCCCGAGCACGACGAGGCCGCGATATGGCTCGCCACGCTCGCCACCGCGACGGCCGGCGAGATGCCGACGAAGATCAGGAGCGGCGTCATCAGGAAGCCGCCGCCGATGCCGAACATGCCGGAGATGAACCCGACCGCGAGCCCCATGGCCAAAACCAGGAAAATGTCGACGGGGAGATCGGCGATCGGGAGGTAAATTTGCACGCAGGCGGTCCGGCTTGATGGCGAGGGCAGGCCCGAGGCGTCACGTCACGCCCGCCGCGGCAACTCGGACCCTTTTCGTATAGGCCCGATTGCGCGGATGTCCACGCAAAATCTAACAGAGCGTCACTGCACCTTATTCAATTCGTTTTTGTCGCAGGTGCGACGGCCGTCAGCGGTCAGGATCGCTTCGGCTTCACCGGTTGCGCCGGCACCTTGTCCCAGCCGCCCGGCGGCGCCTTCAGATTGATCGCCTCGTCGGGTTCGCGCTCCGGGACGAAGTTCTGCACGGCGGACTTGGCTATCGCCAGCGTCTGCGGGTCGAGCCGCGCGCCGACCTCGTCGCGCTTCTTGGCGGCCTCGTTGTCGCCGGCCAACGCCGCCAGCGCGAACCAGCGATAGGATTCGGTGAGATTGGCCTGCACGCCGATGCCGCGGGCAAACAGGATGGCGAGATTGTACTGGCTGTCGGCCACGCCGTAGCTCGCCGCCTTGCGGAACCACTCCGACGCCGCCTTATAGTCGGGCTTGCCGTCCAGGCCTTCCGCATAGAGCACCGCGAGATTGTGCATGGCTTTGCCGTGGCCCTTGGCGGCGGCCGCGAGATAGAGCCTGCGGGCGGCCTGCACATCCTTGCGGATGCCGTCGCCCTTCTCGTTGAGGCCGGCGAGGCGGAATTGCGCCGGCGCGAAGCCCGCATCCGAAGCGCGTTGCAGCCAGCGGACCGCCTCGGTGGAGCTTTGCTGCACGCCGCGGCCGTCGAGATAGCGCAGCCCGAGCTCGTATTCGGCGCCCGGCTCGCTCGCCGCCAGGGCCTGCCGCAGCACCGGGCTGAGCGAGGCCGGCAATCCGTCGACGGCCGGATGGCCGGTCGGGCCGGCCGTGACCGGCGGCCGCGACGGCGGCGTCTTTTGCACGATCGATCCGGTGACATCGCCGCCCGGCGCCCGCTGGGTCAGCATCGTGGTCGGATCGAAGAACGACGGCGAGACGCTGCCGGTCTGCTCGGCGGGACGGGTGTCGGCCGGAGGCGTGAGCGAGCCCTGCGGCGACGGCATCGGCCTCGGGGGATTTTTCGGGACCTCCAGCGTGTCCGGCAGGTCGGTGCTGGGCAGCGGCGGCGTGTCGGAGGACGACAGCATGTCGAACACGAACAGCGCGCCGCCGACGATCAAGGCTGCGACGCTGGCGGCGATCAGCAGCTTCTTGGCGAGGAGTCCAAGCTGCCAGCCGCGCGGCGCCACCCGATCCACGGTCTCGGCGTCCGCGGGCATGGCCGGAGCCATCGGCGGCGCCGGCATCTGTGGTGCGCTGATCGGCGGATGATGGGGGGCATGATTGGCCGCATGAATCGGCGCGGCCGCTGCGGCCGGCATCGCCGGCGCAGGCATCGGCGCATGGGCGGGCATTTGGGCCGGCATTGCGGGCGGAGCCGGCGGGAATTGCGGCTCGATGCCGGCCTTGGCCTTCTTGCTGAACGGCCATTTGAAGAAGCCGCTCTTCTTGCGCGCGCGGGCCTTCGGCGGCACCGGCGTGTCGAGGTAGGCGGACTTCGCGGCATGGCGGGCCGCCGCAAGCGCCGCGGCCTTGCTGCCGGGATCGCCGGCTGCGGCGCGGAAGCCGCTCAGTGCGGCCTCGGAGGCGGCAATGCGGGCTGCGGCCGAGCCCGGCCGGCTGCGCGGCACGCCGCTGCCGGGTTCGAGCGGTGTATCCGGCGGCAGGTTCGGATCGATCGGCTGAAGCTGCGGGCCGCGCGGCATCGCCGGTCCGCGTCTCGGTGCGGACGGCGCCGCGGACTGCGGCGCAGCCGCCATCGGCGCCGGCATGGGTGCCGGAGGAGGCGGCAGCTCTTCCTGGACCGGGACCATCTCCGGCACGCCCTCCGGCGGCAGGTCCGGGATGAGGTCGAGCGGCGACGCTTGCGCGTGAATCGGAGCCTGGGCCTGAGCGTGACCTTGCGCGTGAACCGGCGCAGGCGCTGGTGTGGGGACCGGCGCAGGCGCCGCAACCGGAGCGGGCCGCGGCGACGGCTGCGGCGCGGGCGCCGGCTCGTGCATCGGCTCCGCCGTCGGCGTGGCGCGCATGATGCGGCCCGAGCTCTTCATCTCCTCGAGATGCACCAGGAGGTCAGCGAGCCCGCGGCCGATCGAATCAAGCTGGCCGAGCCGCTGGTCCGAGGCATCGAGCTTTTCGGACAGCCTGGCGATGCGATCCTCGAGCGCTTCGAGCGCGAGCTGGTCGCCCTGGCTGAGCTGCATGCGGTCGAGCCGCTCGCTCAACTGCCGGATCGAGCCTTCGAGCTCCGGCGGCACCGCGCGGCCGCTTTCCATCAGCCCCGCGATTCGCGATTCCAGCCGGGTCAGCGCTTCGGAGCCGCTTTCGGCCGCGGCGCGTTCGAATTGCGACGACAGGTTGCGCACCTCGGCGGCAAGCTGGTCCAACGCGCCGTCGGAGGCGACGTTGGAGACGATGCCGCGCAGCGACACAACCGCCTGCTCGAGCTGCTTGAAGGCCAGCGGATCGCCCGCGGCTTGCGAGCTCTGCGAGATCAGATCGATTCGGTGTGACAGCCCACGCACCGCGTCCTCGAAGCCGACCAGGCTCTCGGCGGGCGTCAGGTGCTGCAGCGCGTGCCGCACCTCGGCGAGCTCGTGCTCGAGCGCGGTGAGAGAAGCGCCTTCCGCGCCGGCCTGCCGGGTGCGCTCGATGCGCTCCGAGAGCGCCCGCACCTCGGCTTCGAGCGTTTCGATCGCCCGGCGCGGCATGGCCTCGGTCAGCGTGCGGCCGATTTCGGCGACTTCGTTGCGCAGCGCCGCGAACGCGCTTTCATAGGGCTGATGCAGCGACGAGATCTGCGAGTTGATCTCGCGAAGCTGCTGCTCGAGGCCGGCGAATTCGGGAGCCGCGCTCCAGGACTGGGGGATCGGCTGCGGCATGGGTGCGGCCGCAGGCGGCATGGCCGGTGCGGGCATCATCGAAGCCGGCATCATCGGCGCATGCACCATCGGAGCATGCATGGCCGGCGCACGCATGGCCGGACCGGGCGCCGGCGCCCGACGCGGCGGTTGCGCGGCGCGCGCCGGTTGCGTTGCGCCGCCATCGAGTGCGCGCTGCCGCGCGGAAATCTGATCTGCCCAGTTCGCCGGGCCGCGCTGCGGCGCGGGCGGCTGCGGCGGCATGGTGGCGAATTGGGGCGCCGGTCCCGGATGCTGCGGCTGCGGCTGCGGTGCGTAGCGGACCTGCTGGCGGCCGACGTTCTGGGCCACGGAGCGGCCTTCGGCGATCACCTGATCGAGCCGGCGGTCGAGACGCGCCAGCGCATCGGCGACGCGATCCGATGCGTGCGGGTCTGCGGCCGGGGCACGCGAGAGTAGCGGAGCAAGCACGGGCTGCGGATTTTGCGCGGCAGGCGGAGGCGGCGCGCTGTGCATGACAGGCGCGGCCGGCATCGGCTGCGGCACGTGCTGTGGGTGCGGTGCGTGCTGCTGATGCGACTGCGGCGCGTGCTGGACCGGCTGTGGCGCAGGTTGCGGCGGCTCCGGAGCGGGCTGAGGCGCAGGCGCGGGCTGCCCGACGCCAGCTCGCGCCATGCGCTCGAGCTGCCGGGTCAGGTCATCGAGACGGTCGTGCACGGACGCGAGGCCATCATCGATGTCCTCGTCCTCGACACGGTCGCGGTATGATCTGCGTCTTTGCCGCACGCTTCCTAAGCCGTTTGGTGAGCACGCGGGAACCGACTCAGTCCCTTGGAATCCGGCACGCTGCTACTGAAGGAAGGCGACTGGTGCGGTCCTCGAAACTCCGCACAGACTCTTGTTTATCAAGGTAAATAACCGGTTAACCGACTGGTCCGGCAGGCGGTTTTCCTGACAAATCACGCAAAGTTTCGGTGCATTGCAGAAAAGGCCCACGCCGGGGCCGCAATCGAGCCTCTGGAAACCTGCGGTTGACCACGGTTTCAACGCTCGGAGGGCCTTAAGTCGGTCTCAATGGCCCTGTGCCATGCTTGGACAGACTAAGCCGGGGATTTGAGCCATGCCGACCTACAAGGCGCCCGTTGAGGACGCCCAGTTCCTCCTGAACGACGTCTTCCACGTCGAGCGCTATTCCAACCTTCCGGGTTTTGCCGACGCGTCGCCGGATCTGGTCGAGGCCGTGCTGGGCGAGGCCGGCAAGTTCTGCGAGCACGTGCTGATGCCGCTCAATCGCGTGGGCGACAAGGAAGGCTGCAAGCGCGCCTCCGACGGCAGCGTGACGACGCCGACCGGCTTCAAGGACGCTTTCAAGCAGATCGTCGAGGGCGGCTGGATCGGCATCTCGGCGCCCACCGAATTCGGCGGCCAGGGCCTGCCGATGCTGATGACGCAGCTCGTCAACGAGTTCCTGTGCTCGGCCAACATGGCGTTTGCGATGTATCCGGGCCTCACGCAGGGCGCGATCGCGGCGCTCATTGCGCATGGCACGCCGGAGCAGAAGGCTGCGTATCTGCCGAAGATGATCGCCGGCGAATGGACCGGCACGATGAATCTCACCGAGCCGCATTGCGGCACGGACTTAGGCCTTCTGCGCACCAAGGCGGTGAAGCAGGCCGACGGCAGCTACAAGATCACCGGCACCAAGATCTTCATCTCGGCCGGCGAGCACGACCTCGCCGCCAACATCGTGCATCTGGTGCTGGCGCGTATCGAAGGCGCGCCCGCGGGCACCAAGGGAATTTCACTCTTTGTCGCACCCAAATTCCTGCTCAATCCGGACGGCTCGCCCGGCGCCCGCAATGCGCTCAGCTGCGGCTCGCTCGAAGAGAAGATGGGCATCCACGGCAACGCCACTTGCGTGATGAACTACGACGGCGCGACCGCGTGGCTGCTCGGCGAGGAAAATCGCGGCCTGCCTGCGATGTTCACGATGATGAACGAGGCGCGGCTCGGCGTCGGCGTGCAGGGCCTCGCGATGTCCGAGGTCGCCTATCAGAACGCCGCGATCTACGCCAAGGAGCGTCTGCAGGGCCGCGCGCTGACCGGCGCCAAGTTCAAGGACAAGCCGGCCGATCCGATCATCGTGCATCCCGACGTGCGGCGCACGCTGATGACCATCCGGTCGTTCAACGAGGCGGCCCGTGCGCTGGTGATGTGGACCGCGATCACGGCGGACCTGCATCATCGCTCCGACGACGAGAAGACGCGGCAGACCGCCGACGATCACATGGGCCTGCTGACGCCGGTGATCAAAGGCGTGCTGACCGACCAGGGCTTTGCCAACACCGTGATGGCGCAGCAGATGTTCGGCGGCCACGGCTACATCGTCGAGCACGGCATGGAGCAGTTCGTGCGCGATGCCCGCATCGCGATGATGTATGAGGGCGCGAACGGCATCCAGGCGCTCGATCTGGTGGGCCGCAAATTGCCGAAGGACGGCGGCCGTGCGCTGCAGGCGTTCTTCGCCGAGGTGCAGGGCTTCATCAAAGACAAGTCCGCCGACGCCGCGATGAAGCCTTACGTCGAGCCGCTCGGCAAGGCGGCCGGCGATCTGCAGAAGGCCACCATGTGGTTCATGGCCAACGCGCTCGGCAAGCCGGACAATGCCGGCGCGGGCTCGATGGACTACATGCACATGTTCGGGCTGGTGGCGCTCGCCTATATGTGGGCGCGCATGGCCGCGGCCGCGCAGGACAAGCTCAAGGTCGGCGCCAACGGCTCGGAGGCGCGGATGAACGCCAAGCTCGTCACCGGGCGCTTTTTCATGGAGCGCGTGCTGCCGGAGACCGCGGCGCAGCTGGCGCGGATCACGGCGGGTGCGGGCAGCATCATGGAATTGCCGGCCGAGCAGTTCTAGCGCTTTTAGCTTGGTCGCATTTTCTGCGGCGAACCGCTTTACACTTCGCCGGAAAATGCTCCGCTCAACAGGTGTACGATTTGCGGTAGCCCGCGGCCTGGGCTTCCTGTTCCGAACAGAACCAGCGGTGCGCCTGTCCTGTGCGGGCGTAGCTCCGGCAGCTTGGCAGATGATAGATGCCGCGATAGCCGGCAGCCTGTGAGCGCAGGTTGATTCGTCCTTTGATGTCGCAGCCGGCCGGCATCGCGGGGGATTCCGGAAACAGTGTCTCGCGAATCTTCCAGTTGCTCGGCTTCGGGCAACCGGCCCCCAGCAAGGCTGAGGTGCTGATCGTGAACCGTCGCAGATCCTCGGGCGATACAAAGCAGCCTTTCCAGAGTCCGGCGCGTTGGGCGATCGCACTGTCCCGGTCGGCTTTGAAACGGCCTTTTGCCGAGCGATCGGCATTCAGGGCCCAACCCTGCTGCACCATCCACTGGTTCAGGCTTGTGGCCTCACCCGCGATAAAGCACTCGCCGACGCGCTTCTTGCGATAGATGCTGTCGGCGCCCTTGTCAGTGCAGCGCACTTCACGTTTGCCGACATGCTCCGACAAGCGGTCGCGGGCTGCGACGCCGCAGGTCCACGCAGCGCCTTTCTCGTCGAGGCATGTCTGGTCGGTCTGCGGGGCTTCGATCCCGTCCAGCCGGTACGTCACGCCATCGAGGATCAACGTGCTGCCGTCTCGCACGGACGTCTCGGCCGCCCAGCCTGGCGTCGCTGCAGCCGTCAGCCAGACGGCGATCAAGGCACGCTTGACAATGTGCTTTCCGCGCAGCGCAGGCAACAGCGACATGAAATCTCCCCGCCTCATTCGATCGCCCCATCGATAGGGCCGAGCATAGTCGCTGGTTATGCAAATGCCGAGTGCTCAACCTCCGGCCTTCAGCGCGTCCGCCTCGCGGACCGCGCGCACCACTTCGGCCGGAATGCTGCCGGCAAACTTGGAATTGACCACCAGCCCGACCGACAGCCCGTTGCTGTAATCGGCGATCATGGTGTGAAGCTCGCCTTTGTTGCGCTCGGCCGGATGAAATCCGCCGTGGCTGTGCGACGTGAGCCCGCCGCCGTGATCACGCGGATGCAGGCCGAGCTGTTCGGCTTTCATCTGCGCCACCGTCTCGGGCGGCAGGATTTTTGCCGTATGGGTCAGCGCGTGCATGAAGACCGCGAGCTGCCGCGCCGAGAAGACCCAGCCGCCCGAGCCGCAGCTCAGCGACCTGTCGCCCCAGCTCTCGCCCGGCCCAACGATCGAGAAATTCAGCGGCTCCGCCGGGTTGGCTGATTTGTAGCTCAGCGCCGGCAGGGCGTCCGTATTGCGGCACTGCATGATGGGCAAGCCCGCGGGCGCAAACACGTTGGCGTTCATATGCGCGATATAATGCGCGGCGAGCGCGGTCGCGATCGGCATCGGATCGCCCCGCCGCTCGCGGTCCTCGAGGCCGCGCACCATCGCGGGCGCCATGCCGTCAAGTCGCGGCAGGATGATGCGGAACACCGCGAAGTTGGTGTTGTTGTACTTGTATTCCGCCTTCAGAGATTCATCGATGCCTTCGGCAAAGCACGCCTTGATGGCGAGATAGTTCAGGGCTTCGGTGCAGCGGATGCCGGAGCGATGCGACAAGAGCTCGCGGAATGTCAGTGACTTGATGCCCGGCCCGAGCGTCCAGGTCGACGGCAGATAACCCGACACCGGGGTGTCGACGGTCAGCCCGTTGCGGGCGAGAAGCTTCATGATCGCTGCGGCGGTCATGGTCTTGCTGACACTTGCAATCGTGATCTTGTCGTCGACCGACATCGGCCGCGGATAGGGGTCGGGCGTGCGGCGTGCGTCGCCGCCGGCCCGCGTGACAAATGCACCCGACGGCAGCGTACCCACCACCGCATAGCCGACCGACCTGCCGGCAAAGCGTGCTTCGATGGCGCGGCCGAAGTTGTCGAGATAGGTCCGTTCTGCCGCCGCGGCGGGGCTGACCTGGGACGGCGCGGCGTTCACCGGCCGCAGCTGCGCCTGCGGCGCGGTCGCGAGACCGCACACGGCCAGGATCGCCACCGCCAGCACTGTGGCGGCCGAGGCTATGTTCCTTGCGCTGTGCATTCGGACGACCGGCGCTCCAAGCTCAGGTCATTGGTCGGCAGCCGGCCGTCCGAGGTTCGACGCTATTTTTGGCCTTACTTTTCTTGCGGCTTGAAGCGTACCACGGTGGCGAGCGTGACCCAGTTGGCGCGCTCGCCGGTGAGATTGCGCCCGTAGATCAGGTCGATGTTGAACGCGTCGACCGGCCGGTAGCGCAGGCCGAGCTGAAAGCGCGGCTCGACGCTGCCGCGATCGTCCGCCGCGGGGCCGAGCTGGCCGAACATCTCGCCGGTGATGGTCCAGACATTGTCCGGCGTGCGCCAGTCGAAGCCCGCGCCGTAGGTGAAATAGTCGTGGTTCACGGTGCGGTCGCGCTGCCAGCCGGCGTTGAGGTTGATCCTCACCACGTTGGACAGCCGCAAGGTCGCCGGCACCGTCACCGAGTAGCCGGTGTTCTCCTTGGTGATGAGGTCGTAGGAGGCGATCGCCGTGAGCGCGACGCCCCAGGAGCCGATCGCGGTCGGAATGAGATTGGTCTTGAGCTTGGGGGCTGCGCCGGTGCCCCATTCGCCGTCGGAGCGCGTGCGGGTGAACTGCGCGCTGATCTCGACCGGGCGGAACATGTTGACCACGCAGGCCGGTGCGACCGAGGCGATCAGATCGCGGTTTTCCGCGGACGACACCCAGGACTCGACCTTGCATGAGCCGGGCTCGGAGACCTCGGCGGTGTCGACCTGATAGGCCGCGCCCGCGGCGCGCGCGTGATCCACGCCGCAGATTGTCGCTGCACAGAAGGCAGCAGATGCGCTGACAAAACCGATTTTTTGAAACATCGCCCCGCCCCGAACGCCGCCCCAAGGCGTCGCAGCGGAATGAGGCTAGAGGAACCCGCAGGGTGGCACCAGCCGGGTGCATGGCTGCGCGCCACATAATCCACCGCGATGCGGTATGGTCGTGGCCTCAAAAAACCGGCGCCGCGCATGAATGCTCATCAACATTGGACCTTCGGCGACATCTCGATGCAGCGTGTCATCGAGTCCGAAGGACCGCTGCTGTCGCCGTTCGAGATTTTTCCCGACTGCACGCAGGCCCATCTCGACGCGAATCGCCATTGGCTCGTTCCGCGCTTTCAGGACGCGGCGGCCGGCCTGCTCACCATCACGATCCAGAGCTTTCTCCTGCGGAGGAACGGGCTCACGATCCTGGTCGATTCCTGCTCCGGCAACGACAAGGAGGCGCGGGCGCGGCCGGAGTTTCGCCGTGCGCAATGGCCGTGGTTGCAGCGCCTCGCCGAAGCCGGCGTGCGTCCGGAGGACATCGACATCGTGCTGTGCTCGCATCTGCATGTCGATCACGTCGGCTGGAACACGCGGCTGGAGAATGGCCGCTGGGTGCCGACGTTTCCCAACGCGCGCTATCTGATCTCGCGGCGGGAATGGGAGCACTGGCAGGCCGCGGGCGCGGCTGCGCTGCAACGCACCGGCGACTACGTCACCGACAGCGTGCTGCCGGTGTTCGAGGCTGGACAGGCCGAACTGGTCGGCGACGAGCACGCGGTCGCGGCGAGCATCTCGGTCGAGCCCGCGCCGGGCCACACGCCCGGCCAGATGATGGTGCGGCTCGGCTCGGGCCGCGAACAGGCCATTCTCTGCGCCGACCTGATGCACCATCCGCTGCAGGTGCGCTATCCGGACTGGAGCACGCGGTTCTGCACCGACCCCGCGCAGGCGCGGGTGACGCGCCGGAGCTTCTTCGACACCCATGCCGGCAGCGGCCGGCTGATCTTTCCGGCGCATTTCCCGACGCCGACCGGCGGCACCATCGAGCGCGACGGCTCGGAATTCCTCTTTAGGTTCTGCGGCGAGGATCAGGCCTGCTTCGGCGGTCGGGACTGACGTAACTATAATTATTCTAAGCTACTGACATTCAACGGCCTTTGACTTGACCCGCGGTGGCGATTGCCCCACTTGGGAAGCTGGGCGGCGAGAGATACCGGACAAACGAACATGACCGACAGCGCTCCGTCGGGGGACGACGCCAAGCAGATCCGGCTTGGCCTCGCGAACCGCGGCTTTCGCGGCACCATCGGCGCCGTCGAGGTGACCGAAGGCGACCATGGCCTTTCGGCCGCCGAGCTTGAGCAGCGGCTGCTGGAACTCGGCTTCGTCGAAGGCGCGAGCGTCGAGATCCTGCATGAAGGCCCGGTCGGCCGCGATCCGATCGCGGTGCGCGTCAACAACACCACGATCGCGCTGCGCCGCCGCGAAGCGATGGCGATCCTGATCGCCTGAGGCCAGGGCAGAACTCTTATGACCGCCGTCATCGAAACCGGCACTTGGCGCTTCGCTCTGGTGGGCACGCCGAACAGCGGCAAGACGGCGCTGTTCAATGCGCTGACCGGCAGCCGGCAGAAGGTCGCGAACTATCCGGGCGTCACGGTCGAGCGCAAAGCGGGAACGCTGCAGACCACCGCCGGCCACCGCATTCACCTGGTCGATCTGCCCGGCACCTATTCGCTGCGCGGCCGAAGCCCCGACGAGGAGATCACCCGCGACGTGGTGCTGGGCAAGCTCGCCGCCGAGACACCGGACTTCCTGCTTTGCGTCGCCGACGCCACCAATCTCCGCGTGGCGCTGCGGCTCGTCATCGAGCTGAAGCGCACCGGCCGGCCGCTGCTTCTTGTGCTCAACATGATCGACATCGCGCGCCGCCGCGGCATCGAGATCGATCTGAAGAAGCTATCGATCGAGCTGGGTGTGCCGGTGGTGACCTCGACCGCGGTGCGCCGCGGCGGCACCGAGGAATTGCTCGGGCGCATCGACGAGATCATCGCGGTCGCGCCAGGCAAGCGGGACAGCACCTGGCAGCCGCCGAGCACATCCGACCTTCGCGCCGCGCAGCGCGAGGCCGATCGTGTCATCAAGGCCGCGGTCGGCGAGCCGAAGCGGCCCGACACGCTCACCGGCCGGGTCGACGGCGTGCTGCTGCACCCGGTCGCCGGCCTGATCATCCTGCTGTGCATCCTGTTCGTGATGTTCCAGGCGGTGTTCGCCTGGGCGAAGCCGCTGATGGACTTGATCTCCGGCGGCTTCGAGCAGCTCGGCATTCTGGCCCACGACGTGCTGCCCGATGGGCTCCTGCAAAGCTTCATCCAGAACGGCGCGATCTCCGGCGTCGGCAGCGTCATCGTGTTCCTGCCGCAGATCCTGATCCTGTTCCTGTTCATCCTGCTGCTGGAAGACCTCGGCTACATGGCGCGCGCAGCCTTCCTGATGGACCGCATCATGGGCGGCGCGGGCCTGCACGGCCGCGCCTTCATTCCGCTCCTTTCAAGCTTTGCCTGCGCGATCCCGGGCATCATGGCGACGCGGGTGATCGACAACAAGCGCGACCGCCTGACCACGATCCTCGTCGCTCCGCTGATGACCTGCTCGGCGCGCATCCCGGTCTACACGCTGATCATCTCGGCCTTCATCCCGGACAAGGAGGTCTGGGGCTTCATCGGCCTGCAGGGGCTCGTGATGTTCGGCCTCTACGCCATCGGCATCGCGAGCGCACTCGCGGTGTCGTTCGTCGCCAATCACTTCTTCTTCCGCGAAAGCGCGACCCCGCCCTTCATGCTGGAACTGCCCGATTACAAGATTCCGCAGCTGCGCAGCGTCGTGATCGGCCTCTACACCCGTGCCACGATGTTCCTGAAGCGCGCCGGCACCACGATCTTCTCGATGATGGTGCTGATCTGGTTCCTGGCCTCGTTCCCGCGTCCCCCGGCGGGCGCCGACGGCCCCGCGATCGACTACAGCCTCGCCGCGATGATCGGCAAATGGCTCGAGCCGGTGCTCGCGCCGATCGGCTTCAACTGGCAGATCAACGTCGCGCTCATTCCCGGCATGGCGGCGCGCGAGGTCGCGGTGGCGTCGCTCGGCACGGTCTACGCCATCGAAGGCGGCAAGGAAGCGGCCGAGCAGATCGGCCAGGCGCTGGCGAGCAAATGGAGCCTCGCCACTGCATTGGCGCTGCTCGCCTGGTACGTGTTCGCGCCGCAGTGCGCCTCGACGCTGGCAGTGATCCGTAGAGAGACCGGCGGCTGGCGCTACATGTTCATCACCTTCGCCTACATGCTGACGCTCGCTTACGTGGCGGCGTTCATCACCTACCGTGTCGCCGTGGCGTTCGGCGCCGGCTAGACAAGCCCTGCACACCGCCGTCATTGCCGGGCACGGCATCCGGCAAACCGCGTCGCTACCGCCGGCGCGTGTGAACTGATCCGGCCTCATCGTCATGTGCGATATCGCACCGATTGCCGTGTCTGCGTTCGCTACCTTCTGCACATGGGATGTCCGCGGCGATTTCGGACAACAGAAGGTGGATCGCCATGCTGCTGACCAAGCCTGCTTTGCGTCCGAGTTGGCGCATATGGGCCACCCTTGCAGCCGCTCTTGTTGCCGCAGCCGGATGGTTCATTGAGCCTGCCAAGGCTGGCCCGCGCTGGTGTGCGATTTCGAATCAGGCGACTGGCACCTGCTCATTCACGACAATCGAACAGTGCCACGCGGCGGCATCGAACACCGGCGGGTTCTGCATGTGGGAGGCGCCGGTCGGCCACCGGCAACCGACACGTGCCTCCGTTGAGGCAGCCCGCACGGAAATCCCGTGACGGCGTTCGAACAAAGCAGTGTTCGGCCCGGCGACGACGGCTGGGCGAATCCGATCGCCCACAAACTCCGCAGGCTGATCCCGGCTGTCGCGGCGATGTCGTACCCATTCCTGCTCGATGGGTTTCATTTCGTTGTCTCTCCATCAAGCGGTCCGATATCGGCGGTCAGGATCCTTGGAGCGGTGCTTTGCCTGTTCGCCGCGGTGGCGGTGCCGTTCTTTGGACTGGCCTGCGCGTTTCGGATGACCAAGGCCAGTCCTTCTCCTTCATCTTTCGAGTTGCGTGCGCGCCGGCTGGCCTACCTCACCATCGGCGTGCCGCCGCTTTTCGTACTCACCGGCGTCGGTCTCGGACTCCTGCACATATCTTTGAGTGACGAACTCGTATGGGTCGCTGGTTGGTCGGCGGCTTGTATCTATGTCCTGTCCGGCGGTGAGGCGGAGCCCAGGCCGGCCGTGCGGCCGGTGCCGGCAAAGCCGTCAATCGCCAAATGGCGTGTCGCACACGGAGTGGCCGGGGCTCTTATTCTTGGCTACGTGTTGTTTCATCTCACCAATCATCTCCTCGGTTTGCTTGGACCAGACGTTCACGCGGCGGTTATGAAGGCCGGGCGTCTGGTCTATCGATCACCGGTGGTCGAGCCCATCCTCGTCGCCTTGATGTTGTTTCAGGTGGCGGTTGGAGCCCGGCTTGCCTGGCGCCGGAGCTCACGGCCGGCCGATGCATTCCGCGTTTTTCAGATTGGGTCCGGCGTCTACCTGGCGGCGTTCATTCTCACGCACTTGAACTCGGCTTTTGTGTCCGCGCGGGCTGTGCACCATCTCGAGACCGATTGGGCCTGGGCCACCAGCGCGCCGACCGGCCTCATCCACCATGCGTGGAGCATAAGATTGGTGCCGCACTACGCGCTCGGCGTCTTCTTTGTGTTGGCGCATCTTTCTTCGGGACTTCGCGGCGTCCTCATCGCCCACGGTATGAGCACGACGGTCGCCAACCGGACGTGGGCCGCTGGCCTTCTGGGGAGCGGGCTGGTTTCAGCCGCTATCACCGGCGGTCTGCTTGGCGTCCGGGTCTAGAGTTATTCCGGCTCGAGCCCGATCTCCTTCACCAGCGTGCCCCAGGCGGCGTGCTGCGCGTTCACATAGTCGCGCGCCTGCTGCAGCGTGCCGGGGCCCGGCGCGGAAAAGTTCATCTTCGCGAGCCGCTCCTGGATCGACGGCTCCTGCATGATCACGTTCACCTCGCGGTTCATGCGCGCGATGATCGGCTCCGGCGTGCCGCTGATTGCGGCGAGCAGCATCCAGCCGGTGAAGTCGAAGCCCGGGAAGATCTCGGCGACCGTCGGCACGTCCGGCAGGCTCTTCACCCGTTCCAACGAGGTGACGGCAATCGGCTTCAGCGCGCCGCTGCTCCGTGATGCGCTGCCCTCCGGCACCGAAAGAATCACCAGCGGCACCCGGCCCGCGATGGCGTCCTGAAGGCCCGGCCCCATGCTCGTATAAGGCACTTGCGAAAGCCGCATGCCGGCAAGCTTGTTGAGCCAGGACACCACCATCCCGGAGAACCGCTTCGGCCCCGAGGTCGCGATCGCGAGCTTGTCCGGCTCGGCCTTGGCGAGCCGGATCATCTCATCGAGATTGTTCGCCGGCAGCTTCGGATTGGCCATGATCACGAACGACACTTCGCCAACACGCGCCACCGGCACGAAGGCCTTGATCGGATCGTAAGGCAGCGACTTGACGGTGTAGGGATCGGTCACCAGCGCGGCCGCGGTCGCGACAAAGAACGTGTGGCCGTCCGGCGCCGAGCGCGCCGCGGCCTGGGTGCCGACCACATTGCCGCCGCCCGGCCGGTTCTCCACGATCACCGGCCGGCCGATCCGGGTGGACAGCTGCTCGGCGACAAAGCGCGCGATGATGTCGGTGCCGTTGCCGGCCGCCTGCGAGGTGATGAAGCGGACCGGCCGGTCCGGCCAGCTCTGGGCATGCGTCTCGACGACCATGGCTGCCAGCAGCGCGGCCAGCAGCAATCCGCATCGTGGGGTCGGCATGGCGTGGCGCCCGGCCGCCGGAGCTTGGCATGGGTTCCGGCTGTCCGAAAGCCGCGATCCTGTTGGCGAAATGAGCCAATAGGAACCCGGATCGCGGGCGGTTTATCGCAGGTTCCACATCGTGAAACTTACGCATAACTACGTAGCGTCTTCCTAAACCCTTGTTAGGCGTGGGGATTCGACACTCGGGTATCAGAAGAAACGTCCCGGGATGCGCGTCATGTTCAGTGCTCTGAGCCGATTCCTATTGTCGTTTTTTGCGGTTGCCGCGCTGTATGCACCGGCGCGCGCCGACGTCAGGGTGCACGGCGCGACCACGGTGGCGTTCGGATTGATGGCGCCGCAGAAATCGAAGATCGAGCAGCAAGCCTCGGTCAAGCTCGAGCTCCTGCCGAGCAGCACCGGCCATGGCCTCGAAGATCTCGTCCAAGGCCGCGCCGACATCGCGATGCTGGCGGACCCGCTCGCGACGGCGGCGGCCGCGCTGAACCAGAAGAAGCCGGGGCTGATCAACGTCGAGGATTATGTCGGCCGCCATGTCGGCGACGCCTGGGTGCAGTTCATCGTTCATCCGAGCAATCCGATCCAGAAGCTCACCAAGCCGCAGCTTGCTTCGCTCTATTCGGGCAGGATCAAGAACTGGTCCGAGCTCGGTGGCGCCGATCAGCCGGTGCTGCTGGTCGGTGAGCCGACCAGCTCGCCCTATCGCCTGATCCGCGATGCGCTTGCCGTATCCTACGCGCCCGAAATGCGCATCGTACAGAACACCAATCAGACGGCACTCATCGTGGCGCAGGCTCCGGGCGCGTTGAGCAACATCTCGACCGCGCACGACGTGCCGGAGCGGTCGCGGTTCAAGGTTCTCGAGACCGACGTGGCAATTCCACTTCGGCTCTATCTCGCGATCCGCAAGGACGCTTCTGCCGAGATTGTCCGGGCCCTCGAAGCAGCAGCTGCCGCAGGTGCCCCATGACCATGGCTTTTCGCAAGCTGCGTTCGACGCTGCACAGCCTGCCGTTCAAGACGCTGGTCGCGCTCGGCGCGGCGGCGCTTCCGGCGTTGGTGGTTGCCGCGATTCTCGGCACGACGCTGATGACCGCCGTCCGCGATGCCGAAGCCGATTTCAACAAGGCCATGTCGGCGTCGCGCGATCTCACCGACATCAAAGTGCTGCTCGAGCAGGAGCGTGGCCTGGTCGCGCGGCTTCCCGGCGAGCTCGATATTGCGAGAATCGACCTCCACGCCGCGGATATCGGCGCGGCCGACCTGCGGCTGGACGACAAGATCGAATCGCTCGCGGCCAACGGCCGGGTCGTGTCCGCAGAGGTGGTCAGGGAAATCCGCGCGGTGCGGGCGGAAGCCGCCCTGCTGACCCGAAAGATCGCCGCGGCATCCAGGAGCTTTGCCCAGACCACGGCGCTCGAGCTGGTCAACGGACCGTTTGAGGCCAACAGCCAGGCGCTCGGCGCGCTGTTCGCCGCCATCGAATCCAATCTCGACAGCGTTGTCGGGCGTGCGCGCGCCAATCTTCAGGAGAGCTCGAGCCGGGCCCGGCACCTGACGCCGATTGCGCTGATCGCCGCGTTGCTGGCCGTGGTGATCGGCAGCCTGCTGATCCGGCGGGCCGTCATTGTGCCGGTCGCGCGGCTGACCGATCGCGTCACGCAGATCCGCGAGCGGGGCAGCCTCGACGTCGCGCAGCACGACCCGCTGTCGCAGCGCGCCGACGAGATCGGCACGCTGTCGCGGACCTTCAACCTGATGATCGGCGAGCTCGCTGCGGCGCGGCAGCAGCTCGTCGAGTCGTCGGAAGCCGAAATCCGCACCCAATGCGAACGCCTCGACGTTGCCATCAACAACATGGTGCAGGGGCTCTGCATGTACGACGCGCAGCAGCAGCTCATCGTCTGTAACAAGCGCTACGCCGAGCTCTACAACATCCCGGCCGAGCTCACCGTCCCCGGCACGCCGCTTCGCGCGATTCTCGAGCAGCGCCTCGCCGGGATGGAAAACGGTCGTCGCGAAGATTTCATCAGGCAGCGTCTCGAAGACATCGCCTGCGGCAAGCAGTGGTATGCGGTCAATCAACTGTCTGACGGCCGGACCGTCGCGGTGACGCATCGGCGCCTGTCGGAAGGCGGCGGCTCAATCGCAACCCACGAGGACATCACCGAGCGCCGCGCCGCGGAAGCCAAGATCGCATTCCTGGCCCATCACGATCCGCTCACCAAGCTGCCGAACCGGGTCAGCTTCCGCAGCGCCATGGATGACGCATTGAAGGGCTTGCAACGTGGCGGCGCGGCAGCCGTGCTCTGCCTCGACCTCGACCACTTCAAGGCGGTGAACGACACGTTGGGCCACCCGGTGGGCGATGCGCTGCTGCAGGCGGTCGCGGACCGCATCCGCTGTTGCGTCCGGCCGACCGACACTGTGGCGCGGCTGGGCGGCGACGAGTTCGCCATCGTGCAGATCGATGCCGATCAGCCGCTCGGCTCCACGGCGCTGGCGGCGCGGCTGATCAAGGAGATCAGTGCGCCTTATGACGTGTTCGGGCACCAGGTCGTGGTCGGCGCGAGCGTCGGCGTCTCGGTCGCGCCCAACGACGGTACCGACGCCGATCAGCTCCTGAAGAACGCCGATATGGCGCTCTATCGCGCCAAGGAGGACGGCCGCGGCACCCATCGCTACTTCGAGGCCGCCATGGATGCCAAGATGCAGCTTCGCCGCAAGCTTGAGCTCGATCTGCGCAAGGCGGTGGCGCTCGGCGAATTCGAGCTGTTCTATCAGCCGTCGATCGACCTGCAGGCCAACACGATCGCGGGCCTCGAGGCGCTGATCCGCTGGCGGCATCCGGAGCGCGGCCTGGTCTCGCCGGCCGAATTCATCCCGCTCGCCGAGGAGATCGGCCTGATCAGCCAGATCGGCGCCTGGGTGCTCCGGGAAGCCTGCCGGCAGGCGTCGCGCTGGCCGGCCGACATTCGCGTCGCCGTCAACCTGTCGCCGGTGCAGTTTCGGGCCGGCGCGGTGGTGCTGGATGTCATCGCGGCGCTCGCCGCATCGGGCCTCGCCCCGCGTAGGCTCGAGCTCGAGATCACCGAGACCGTGCTGCTGCAGGACACCGAAGCGACCCTCACCACGCTTCGCCAGCTGCGCAACCTCGGCGTCTCGATCTCAATGGATGATTTCGGCACCGGCTATTCGAGCCTGGGCTACTTGCGGAAATTCCCGTTCGACAAGATCAAGATCGACCAGTCCTTCATCCAGGACATGTCGGACCGGCCGGATTCCACCGCGATCGTCCGCGCCGTCACCGGGCTCGGCGGCAGCCTCGGCATGACGATCACGGCCGAGGGGGTGGAAACCGAGGAGCAACTGCAGCGGCTTCGGGACGAGGGCTGCACCGAGGTGCAGGGCTACCTGATCAGCGCGCCCCGGCCCGCCGAGGAGCTCGACGCCCTGTTCGAGCGGCTCCACCAATCCGGGGCAAAAGCCGCCGCCTAGCTCTCGCGCCACGCTTAAAAGGCTCTTAATCTTGGGCGGACCAAGCTCCGTCAGCGATTCGCCAAAAGTCTCGCCCAAGATAAAGCTCGAGAATGAGCTCAAGATGAGCCGATGAGCGTCCTGAATACGCCGCGCCCTGCCTGGATGACCGAGGATCTCGTGCTGCTCGAGGAGCAGGCGAGCCGTTTTGTCGCGGCCGAATACGGCCCGCATCTCGAGAAATGGCACGACGACCACTTCTATCCGCGCGAGGTCTGGACCAAGGCCGGGCAGGCGGGGCTCCTTTGCGCCATGATCCCCGAGGAGTATGGCGGCAGCGGCGGCAGCTTCGCCCACGAAGTCGTGATCAACCGCGCCTACAGCCTCGGCGGCTTCGACGCCTTCGGCGCGCCGCTGCATTCCGGCATCGTCGCGCCTTACATCTGGCGCTTCGGCACCGAGGAGCAGAAGAAGCGCTGGCTGCCCAAGCTCGCGACCGGCGAGCTGGTCGGTGCCATCGCCATGAGCGAGCCCGGCACCGGCTCCGACCTGCAGAATGTGCGCACCACCGCGGTGAAGAAGGGCAACCGCTACGTCCTCAACGGCTCCAAGACCTTCATCACCAACGGCCAGCACGCCAACCTGATCGTCGTGGTCGCCAAGACCGACCCGAAGGAAGGCGCCAAGGGCGTCTCGCTGATGGTGGTCGAGACCGACGACGCGCAGGGCTTCCGCCGCGGCCGCAAGCTCAAGAAGCTCGGGCTCGATGCCGCCGACACCTCGGAGCTGTTCTTCGAGGACGTGTCGCTGCCGACCGAGAATCTGCTCGGCACCGAGGAAGGGCAGGGCTTCGTCCAACTGATGAAGGAGCTGCCGCAGGAGCGCATGATCGTCGCGGTGCATGCCTGCGCGATGATGGAGCGCGCTGTGGCGCTCACTGTGGACTACGTCAAGCAGCGCACCGCGTTCGGCAAGAAGATCATCGAATTCCAGAACACCCAGTTCGAGCTCGCCGAATGCAAGACCGAGGCGACGATCGCGAAATCGTTCTGCGATCAGTGCATCGAGCGGCTCGTCAAGGGCGAGCTCGACACCGTAACGGCCTCGATGGCGAAATACTGGTCCACCGACACGCTCGCCAAGGTGGTCGACCGCTGCCTGCAGCTGTTCGGCGGCTACGGCTTTATGGACGAATATCCCATCTCGCGGCTCTACCGCGACGCCCGTGTGATGCGCATCTATGCGGGGACGAACGAGATCATGAAGCTTTTGATCGCGCGCAGCCTCTAGCCTCCGCGCAGGAGAGATCGCCGATGACCGATGCCTTCATCTACGACGCCATCCGCACGCCGCGCGGCCGCGGGAAGTCCGACGGCGCGCTGCACGAGGTGACGGCGCTCAATCTCGCGAGCCAGGCGCTCGGCGCCATCAAGGAGCGCAACAAGCTCGATCCGAAGCTGGTCGACGACGTGGTGCTCGGCTGCGTCGATCCGGTCGGCGAGGCCGGCGGCGACATCGCCCGCGTCGCCGCCATCATGGCGGGCTACGGCGACGAGGTGCCCGGCGTGCAGATCAACCGGTTCTGCGCCTCGGGGCTCGACGCGGTGAACTTCGCGGCCGCCGAGGTGATGTCCGGCCAGCACGAGATGACGATCGGCGGCGGCGTCGAATCCATGAGCCGCGTCGGTATCGGCGCCTCGGGCGGCGCCTGGCCGGTGGACCCTTCGATCGCGCTGAAATCCTACTTCGTGCCGCAGGGCATCTCGGCCGACCTGATCGCGACCCGATATGGCTTCTCGCGCGACGACGTCGACGCCTATGCGGTCGAAAGCCAGAAGCGCGCCGGGCAGGCCTGGGACGAGGGCCGCTTCAAGAACTCGGTGGTGCCGGTGAAGGACGTCAACGGCATCACGCTGCTCGCCAAGGACGAGCATATGCGTCCGACCACGACGATGCAGACCTTGGCGCAGCTCAATCCGTCCTTCGTGCAGATGGGCGAGATGGCGGGCTTCGACGCGGTCGCGGTGCAGCGCTATCCGGAGATCGAGACGCTCAATCACGTGCACACGCCGGGCAACTCGTCGGGCATCGTCGACGGCGCGGCCGCGGTGCTGATCGGCAGCAAGGATGCGGGCAAGGCCGCGGGGCTGAAGCCCCGCGCCCGCATCCGCCAGTTCGCCAATATCGGCTCGGAGCCCGCGATCATGCTGACCGGCCCGGTGCCGGTGACCGAGAAGGTGCTGAAGAAAGCCGGCATGACCACCAAGGACATCGACCTGTGGGAGCTGAACGAGGCTTTCGCTTCGGTGGTGCTGCGCTACATGCAGGCGTTCGACATTCCGCACGACAAGATCAACGTCAACGGCGGCGCGATCGCGATGGGCCATCCGCTCGGCGCGACCGGGGCGATGATCCTCGGCACCGTGCTGGACGAGCTCGAGCGGCGCAATCTCAACACCGCACTGGTGACGCTCTGCATTGGCGTCGGCATGGGGACGGCGACGATCATCGAGCGGGTGTGATTTCTCTCCGCCTCATCCTGAGAGCCCGAGCGTAGCTCGGGCGTCTCCAAGGATGGGGCAGCGCCGTGCTTCGAGACGCATTGCTGGCGCAATGCTCCTCAGCATGAGGCCGGGAGAGAGTGGTGCGCGAAGGAAAATTTAGAGACCGCGAATGCCCAAGATCGACATCGCCAAGGTCCCGGTCGATACCGTCAACATGTATCCCGATCCGTTCTGGCATCCGATCAAGGGCCGGGAGCGGAAGCGCCTCGGCAATGCGGTCGGCCTTTCGCAGTTCGGCGTGAACCTGACCACGCTCAAGCCCGGCACCTGGTCGTCGCAGCGACATTGGCACAGGAACGAAGACGAGTTCATCTTCGTGCTCGAAGGCGAGCTGGTGCTGTGCGAGGAGCACGGCGAGATCGTGCTCAAGCCTGGCGATGCTGCGGGCTGGAAAGCGAACTCCGGCATCGGTCATTGCCTGATCAACCGCGGCGACAAGGATGCGGTCTATATCGAGGTCGGCACGCGGGTCGTGAACGACACCGTGGTTTATTCCGACATCGACATGCGGCTTGAGCGCGACAAGAGCGGCAACCGCTACCTGCACAAGACCGGCGAGCCCTATCCGCCGCGGAAGGCCTGAGCCATGCCGAAGATCGACCGTTCGAAAATTCCATATGACAACAACCGCTCCTATCCGAAGGAGTTCGCCTCGGTCATTGCCGGCCGTGAGAAGCAGCGGCTCGGCGACGCCATCGGCCTCACCCAGTTCGGCGCGAACGTGTCGCGCATCAAGGCGCATTCGAAGTCAGCGCTGCGGCACTGGCATGAGACCGAGGACGAGTTCATCTACATGCTCGAGGGCGAGCTGGTGCTGCACGAGGACTCGGGCGAGACCGTGCTGAAGCCCGGCGACGCGGCCGGCTGGAAGGCCAATGGCGGCGTCGCGCATTGCCTGATCAACCGCACCGACAAGGACGCGCTCTATCTCGAGGTCGGCACACGGTCGACCGACGAGCGCGTGCACTATCCCGACGTGGATTTCCGCATGGAGCGCGACGGCAAAGGCCGCCGCTGGATGCGGCGCGACGGCACGCCGATCAAGGAATAGCGCCGGCGCAAGCCGGACCAACGGAGAGACCGATGGCAGACAACTTCAAGCTCGACGTCGACGCCGATGGCATCGCGCTGATCACCTGGGACATGGCGGGCAAGACGATGAACGTCATCGATATGCCGGTGATCCAGGAACTCGGTGCAATCGTCGAGAAGATCGCGGCCGATGCCGCGATCAAGGGCGCCGTCATCACCTCGGGCAAGGATACGTTCTGCGCCGGCGCCGATCTTACGCTTCTGGAAACGCTCGGCCGCATGTTCGCCGACATGGCCCGGAAAGAGGGCGAGGTGGCCGCGGCGACGCTGCTCTTCAACGAGAGCCGCAAGCTGTCGCAGCTCTATCGCCGCATCGAGACCTGCGGCAAGCCGTTCGCTGCGGCGATCAACGGCACGGCGCTCGGCGGCGGCTTCGAGCTGTGCCTCGCCTCGCACTATCGGGTTGCCGCAGAGAACGACAAGACCCGCTTGGGTCTGCCCGAAGTGAAGATCGGGCTGTTTCCCGGCGCCGGCGGCACCCAGCGCATCTGCCGCATGATGCCGGCCTCCGACGCGCTGCAACTGCTGCTCAAGGGCGATCAGCTTCGCCTCAACCGCGCCAAGGCCATGAAGCTCGTCGACGCCGTGGTGCCCGCGGCCGACATGATCAAGACCGCGAAGGAGTGGGTGAAGGCCAACCCGAAGGCCAAGGCGCCGTGGGACACCGACGGCTTCCGGCTCCCCGGCGGGCAGATCTACTCAAAAGGCGGCATGATGACCTGGCCGGCCGCCAACGCGATCTACCGCCGCGAGACCTACGACAATTATCCCGCGGCGCGCGCCATCCTGCAGGCCGCCTACGAGGGCTTGCTGCTGCCGATGGATCGCGCGCTCACGGTGGAGTCGCGCTACTTCACCAAGATTCTCCGCTCGCCCGAAGCCGCCGCCATGATCCGCTCGCTGTTCGTCTCCATGCAGGAGCTGAACAAGGGCGCACGGCGGCCCGCATCGGTGCCGCCGTCGCAGATCAAGAAGGTCGGCATCATTGGCGCGGGCTTCATGGGCGCGGGCATCGCCTCGGTCAGCGCGCAATCCGGCCTCGACGTGATCCTGATCGATCGCGACCAGGAGAGCGCCGACAAGGGCAAGGCGCTGATCCAAAAAAGTCTGACCGATCAGGTCAACAAGGGCCGCGCCACCGCGGCGCAGCGCGACGCGGTGCTCAGCAAGATCACGGCCACTGCGGACTATGGCGCGCTCAACGGCGTCGACCTGGTCGTCGAGGCGGTGTTCGAGGATAGGAAGGTCAAGGCCGACGCCACCACCAAGGCGCAGGCGATCGTGCCGGACGTGGTGTTCGGCTCCAACACCTCGACGCTGCCGATCACGTCGCTCGCCGAGACCGCCAAGGACCCGGCGAAGTTCATCGGCATTCATTTTTTCTCGCCCGTCGAGCGCATGATGCTGGTCGAGATCATCGTCGGCAAGCAGACCGGTGACGTCGCGCTCGCCACCGCGCTCGACTTCGTGCGCCTGCTGCGCAAGACGCCGATCGTGGTGAACGACACGCGCGGCTTCTACGCCAACCGCTGCGTGCTGAACTACATCCAGGAAGGCCATCTGATGCTGCTGGAGGGGATTCCCGCCGCGATGGTCGAGAACACCGCCCGCATGGCAGGCATGCCGGTCGGGCCGCTGTCGCTCAACGACGAGACCGCGATCGATCTCGGCCTCAAGATCGTCCGCGCCGCCGAGGCCGATCTCGGGCCGCAAGCGATCAACCCGGCGCAGAAGAAGCTCCTGGAGGACATGGTCGAGAAGAACGGCCGGCTCGGCCGCAAGAACGGCAAGGGCTTCTACGACTATCCGCAAGGCAAGCCCAAGCGGCTGTGGCCGGGGCTCGACGAGCTGCTCCCGAAGCGGCTCAGCCGCGACGAGATCGACAAGCTCAACGTCGAGGAAATGAAGCAGCGCTTCCTGGTGACGCAGGCGGTCGAGGCTGCGCGCACCTTCGAGGAGCACGTGGTCACCGACGTGCGCGAGGCGGACGTCGGCTCGATCCTGGGCTTCGGCTTCGCGCCGTTCTCCGGTGGGACGCTGTCCTACATCGACATGATGGGGACAAAGAACTTTGTCGCGCTGTGCGAGCGGTTCGCCAAGAAATACGGTCCGCGCTTCGAGCCGCCGAAGCTGTTGCGCGAGATGGCGGCAAAGGGCGAAAGTTTCTACACGCGGTTTGCGCCAGGCAAGAAGGCGGCGTGAGGGGCAGGCAGTCAGTAACGTGAGGGTTTGAGCATGAGTGGCTTTTGGGTTCGCTTGGTTTGTGCCGCTGCGGCGATCGGATGTTTCGCGGCCGCGCCGGTCCCGTCATTCGCCCAGGACTACGCGGCGATCATTGCCGCGCCCGACCGCAGCGACGCCGACCGGCAGACCGATCAGCGCCGCGATCCGGTGAAGCTCCTCGGCTTCACCGGCGTGAAAAGCGGCATGACGGTGCTCGATATGGGCGCGGGCGGCGGCTACAGCACCGAGCTGATGGCGCGTGCCGTGGGTCCAAGCGGCAAGGTCTACGGGCAGGATTCCGAAAAGTCAGCGCGCGCCACCGAGCGTTTCGAGGCGCGCATGAAGACGCCGGCGATGAAGAACGTCGTCGTGCTGGACCGCAAGTTCGACGATCCGCTGCCGGCCGACGCGGGCCAGCTCGATCTGATCACGTTCTTCTTTTTCTATCACGACACGACCTACATGCCGGTCGACCGCGCGGCGATGAACAAGAAGCTGTTCGCGGCGCTGAAGCCCGGCGCGTTTCTGATCATCGCGGATCATTCGGCCAAGGCCGGTGCCGGTACGACGGTCGGCAAGACGTTGCACCGGATCGAGGAAGCCACGCTGAAGAGCGAGGTCGAAGCCGCGGGCTTCAAGCTTGCCGGGGAAGGGGACTTCTACCGGCATCCGGAAGACCCCCGCGACGAGCGGGTGTTCGGCTCGAAGGTGCCGGTCGACGAGTTCGTGCTGAAGTTTCAGAAGCCGAATTGAGTACTGTTTGAAGGCAGACTCGCGTCGCACGGTCGTCCCTCCCCGCCAGGGGAGGGTGGCCTCGCGTTAGCGAGGCCGGGTGGGGAGATGCTTGCGAATACGCAGCACTCTCGCACGCGGCAACTTCTCCCCACCCCGGCTCGCTACGCTCGCCCCCTCGCGGGGAGGGAAGGACCGAGCAAGCGGCATTGACGGGAAAACCTACGCCGCCTTCAGCAGCCCTTCCGCGGTCATCGCCTCCTTCACGGCGGGCCGCGCCGCGACGCGCTTCATGAAAGCCGTGATGTTCGGAAACGCCGCGAGATCGATCTTGTGGAAGTTCGTCCAGTTCATCACCGTGAACAGATAGCCGTCGGCGATGGTGAAGTCGCCCATCAGGTAATCCCGGCCGGCCAGCGACTTCTCGACATGGGCGAACTGCCGCGCCGCGAGGCCCTTCTTCACGGCCTCCTTGTACTCGTCCGGCATCGCCGGATTGAACAGCTGTCCGATGCCCTTGTGCAACTCGCTGGCGATATAGTTGAGCCATTCCTGCAGGCGGTAGCGTTCCGGCGTGCCGGCTGCGGGGGCAAGCTTCTTCGCCGGCGCCTTGTCGGCGATGTACTGCTGGATCACGGCGGCTTCGGTCAGCACCTGGCCGTCGTCGAGCTTCACGGCCGGCACCGCGCCCTTGACGTTGATGCCGAGGTAATCCTCGCCGGCGCTGGTCTTCTTGCTGCGATCGACCTGCACGAGCTCGACCGGCAGGCCGGCCTCGCGGAACGCAATGTGGGGGGCCAGCGAACAGGCGCCGGGCATATAAAACAGCTTCATGTATTCCTCCGGATCAAAGGGGCAGGTCTCCCTGCGGTGCATGTCCATGCACTTGCATGAAGGTAGATGCATTTGCATTCACATGTCAAGGTTGATGCAAGTGCATGAAAGCCCTATCTTTCGCTCCGAGACATCGCAGATGAGTCGGAAGCCTTCCCCAGAAACGACATCCGCCTGGGCGCGCCTGGTCCGCGTGCAGCAGGGCCTCCTTGCCGCGGTCGAGCAGGACCTGAAGAAAGCGGGCTTTCCGCCGCTGTCCTGGTACGACGCGCTGCTCGAGCTGTCGCGTTCGCCGCACGGCGCGCTGCGGCCGGTCGAACTCGAGAAGCAGATGATGCTTCCGCAATACTCCACATCACGATTGATTGACCGGCTGGTGGAAGCCGGCCTTGCCCAGCGGCAGACCTGCCCGGTCGACGGCCGCGGCCAGTTCGTTGCGATCACCCAGGCGGGCCGCACCATGCAGAAAAAAATGTGGGAGACCTATTCGGCCGCCATCGAGCGCCACGTCGGATCGAAGCTGTCCAACAGGGACGCCGCGACGCTCTGCGAGCTCCTCGGACGGCTCAGCTCGTGCTCCTCGCCGTGACATCCCCCATGTCATTGCCCTTTCACACAGGCCGTGATTAAGGTCGCGACCTTTTTTCGCCGGAACTCCGCATGGCCCGCGACCAAATCGATATGACGCCGATCCGCTCGCGCGACGAGCTCGTCGCGTGGTTCGAAGCGGGCTGCAAGCCGAAGTCGGAATTCCGCGTCGGCACCGAGCACGAGAAGTTCCCGTTCCGCATCACCGATCATTCGCCGGTGCCTTACGCCGGGCCGCGCGGCATCCGCGCGCTGCTCGACGGCATGAAGACCATCCTCGGCTGGGAGCCGATCATGGAGGGCGACAACATCATCGGGCTCGCCGATGTCACCGGCGGCGGCGCGATCTCGCTGGAGCCCGGCGGACAGTTCGAGCTCTCCGGCGCGCCGGTCGACAACGTGCATCAGACCGCGGGCGAGCTGTTCGCGCACCTTGCCCAGGTCCGTGAGGTGGCAGGGCCGCTCGGTATCGGCTTTCTCGGTCTCGGCATGACGCCACGCTGGACCCGCGCCGACGTGCCGGTGATGCCCAAGGGCCGCTACAAGATCATGACCGCCTACATGCCGAAGGTCGGCAAATACGGCCTCGACATGATGTATCGCACCTGCACGGTGCAGACCAATCACGACTTCTCCTCCGAAGCCGACATGGTGTTGAAGATGCGCGTGGCGCTGGCGCTGCAGCCGGTCGCGACCGCGCTGTTCGCCAATTCGCCATTCACCGAGAGCAAACCGAACGGCTTCGTCTCGTTCCGCTCGGAGATCTGGCGCGACACCGACAATCAACGCGCCGGCATGCTGCCTTTCATGTTCGAGGACGGCGCGGGATTCGAGCGTTATGTCGACTACGCGCTCGACGTGCCGATGTATTTCATCAAGCGCGGCGATCACTACATCGACGTGTCCGGCAAGTCGTTCCGCGATCATCTTGCCGGAAAGCTCCTGCCGGGCGAGAGCGCGACGATCTCCGATTGGGCCAACCATGTCTCGACAATCTTCCCCGAGGTGCGGCTCAAGCGTTACATCGAGATGCGCGGCTCCGACGGCGGGCCGTGGCGGCGGCTGCCGTCGCTGCCGGCGTTCTGGGTCGGACTGATCTACGACGACGCCAATCTCGACGCCTGCTGGGAGATCGTGAAGGATTGGACCGCCGCGGAACGGCAGAAGCTGCGCGACGACGTGCCCCGGCTCGGCTTCAAGGCCAAGATCCGCAACAGGACGCTGCTCGAGCTTGCGGCTGAGACCTTGCAACTCGCCGAGCAGGGGCTGGTGCGCAGAAAGCGGTTCGACCGCAACGGCCGCGACGAGACGCGCTATCTGCGCGTGCTGCAGGAGAGCGTCGCCCGCGGCATGACCCCGGCCGAGGAGCTTCTGGAGAAATTCCACGGCCCGTGGAATGGCTCGATCGATCCGATCTTCTTCGAATACGCCTATTAGCGACGCCCTGTCATGGCCAAGGGCACGCCCGCGACGTCGGCGCTTGAAAAGGCCGGCATCGCGTTCAAGCTCCATGAATACGACTACGATCCGAACGCCGAGCGGATCGGCATGCAGGCGGCCGATGCGCTTGGCGTCTCGCCGTCGCGCCTGCTGAAAACGCTGATGGCGAAAGCCGGCGGCGCGGTGGTTTGCGTGCTGATCGCCAGCGACCGCGAGGTCAGCCTGAAGAAGCTTGCGGCCGCGGCCGGCGCCAAGGACGCCGCCATGCTGCCGGCCGCGGAGGCCGAGCGCATCACCGGCTATCACGTCGGCGGCATCTCGCCGCTCGGGCAGCGCAAGCGGGTGCGGGTGTTCATCGATGCGCCGGCACTCGCGCATCCCACCATCATCTTCAACGGCGGAAGGCGTGGTTTGCAGATCGAGATCGCGCCGGGCGAGTTCGTAAAGCTGCTTGGCGCGACCGCAGCAGAGATTGCGAGCTAGCGCCTTTCCAGTTGCCTTGCGCTACCAGCTACGTCGGCGGTGTCATTGCCGGGCCGGCGCGTAAGCGCCTGACCCGGCAATCCATGAGCGGGCGCAACTCAAGGAAGGCTTACGTAAGACTTCCGCTATCGAAGCAGGGTCCATGGACCCGCGGGTGACAGCGTGCGTGTTGCGCGGGCGTGCTTCCACGCAAGCCGGAAACGCTTTAGCAGCCTACTCCGCCGCTTGGGCCGCTTCCGACAGGTTGTCCAGCGACGAGATGATGTGCTCGGCGAGCGCATCGGCCAGCGTCGAGCTCTCATGCGCATTGCGGATGAGGCCGACGCGGCATGGCGGCAGCTCGGGGAATCCATCGGCCGGGCTCAGCACGCGCATGCCGGGCCGCAATCCCGATTCCGGGCAGATCGAGATCGCAAGCCCCGACAGCACCGCCGACGCCACCGCGCTCGCATTGGCGCTGGTGTAGGCGACGTGATGCGGCCGGCCGATGGTCTCGAGGCATTCGATCGCGGCGCGCCGCCAGCCGCAGGTGGTGCGGCCGAGCGCGAGCGGCAGCGGCTCCTCGAGATGCGTCGAATGCCGGTTCGACGTGACCCACAGCAAGCGCTCGCGGCGGAACACCTCCGAGGCACGCGACGAGCCGCAGTCGGTGATGATCGCGAGATCGAGCTCGTTGCCGTCGATCAGCTCGACGAGGTCGACAGACGGCTGGCACAGCACCGTGAGCTCGACGCCCGGATAGGCGCGCGAGAAGCGCGCCATGATCTCGGGCAGATAACGGTCGGCGTAATCGTCAGGCAGGCCGAGCCGCACGCGGCCTGACAATTCCTTGTCGGAAAACGCGGCCAATGCCTCGACGTTGAGCTTGATGATGCGGCGGGCATAGTCGAGCAGCCGGTCGCCGTCCTCGGTGAGCTTGGAGGCGCGGCCGTCGCGGGCGAAGATCGGCTTGCCGAGCCGCTCCTCGAGCCGCTTCATCTGCATCGAGACCGCTGATTGTGTTTTGTGCACCACCTCGGCGGCTTTGGTGAAGCTGCCGGTCTCCACGATTGCGATGAAGGTCCGCAACTGGTCGACGTCGATCAGGGCGCTCATGGCCGCCTCCCGGGCCGAATTCCCGCGTCCGGGTCCGGCCATTCATCATCAGCGATGATTGGTTATATTAAAAACATTCGTTTCACTTATCAATCGAATTCTGAGAGATTAGGTCGTCCAGAGGAAATTGGGTGGGTTCCCCGGGAGGCTCCGCAGCAATGCGGCGGCCCGCGCGGGTGCCTTTACGCCTTGTTTTCTCGGCTGAACTTGCTGGAGACTGACCATGCCTGCGATCACATCCCTCGGAATTTCCGCTGCGTCGCCCGCCATCAGGGTGCTTTCGGCGCTGGCCGGCCGGATTGGCCAGGGCCTGAAAGAGATTGCCGACCGCGTGAAGAATCGCCGCGACATCTTCCGCCTGGCCGATCTCGACGACCGCATGCTCGCCGATATCGGGCTGAACCGCAGCGACCTGCGCGACGCCTATGCCGGCCCGCTGTGGCGCGACCCGAGCGAGTTGCTCGCGCAACGCGTTGGCGAGCGCCGCACCGGCCATCGCCGGAAGGAGCCGGCCAGAGTGTCGCAGTCGCAGCACCAGACCGTGTTGTTCAAGGCGCGGCTGACGCTCAACTATCCGCCGGCCAACCGGTCGGGGCGCCATCTGGTCTGAACGGAATCTGAAGCTTGGCCGATCCTCCCTTCGGCCACGGTCCGGACCAGCGGTTTCCCCTCCCGCCTCCGGATGCTGCGCCCGCCGCCCCCCGGCGGGCGCATTCTTTTTGTCACACCGATACCCACAGCGCGCCGTTCGTTTTTGTAAACGTATGTAAACGCACTCGCCACTGCACCGCGCGTTCACTAAAATGCGTTTGGGTGCGTGCACTTAAAGGCGGCGGCGTTGACGCGATTGTTACACGGCGGTCTGCTGGGGTTGGCGCACGCGATCATTGTTGCGGCGTTGGTCATGTCGTCGGCTGTCGTTCCGGCCGAGGCGCAGCAGGGCTTCGACCGCCCGGGCGGCGACTACACGCGCTTCATCGTGCCGTCGGCCGATCCGGCAGTCTGCCAGGCGCGCTGCGACCGCGATTCACGCTGCCGCGCCTGGACCTTCTCCTACCCGAACACGGCGGCGACCGGCGGAGCCACGGCGGCAACCTGTTGGCTGAAGCATCAGGTGACGCAGCCGAAGGAAAACCGCTGCTGCGTGTCAGGCGTCAAAGGCGGCGGACTCGGCGATAACCGGCCCGGCCCGCTGGAGAACGCCATCGACCGTTACGGCGGCGACTACAAGAACTTCGACATTCCGAACACGGCCCGAGATACCCCGAACACGCCGACCGCCGAGGCCTGCAAGAAGGCCTGCGAGGACGACAACCGCTGCCGCGCTTTCACCTTTGTGCGCTCGGGCTATGTCGGCAGCGCGGCGCGCTGCTATCTCAAGGACAAGATCACACGGCCGATCCGCAAGCCGTGCTGCGTGTCCGGCGTGGTGCGGTAGAAAACGCCAGCGTCATCAGTAGCCGGTGAACACGAAATCGAGCGCGGTGATGATCGCATCTCGCTCGTTCGCAAGACTAGCAACCGTCTTGTGGAGGATACGCCGGTCGACGGCGAACAATTCATGCGTCGCCAGCCAGAACTCTTTGCCGTCAACGTTCACAATCGGGTTCATCCGGCTGGCACCTTTCATCTGATCGCGCGGCACGAGTGGTGCGACCACGGTCGACGACAAGCCTGAAACAAGATCGGATTGAAGGACAACCAAATAGGGTCGATATGCGCTTTCGTCGGCGTCGGGATTTGCGACGACGTCGAACTGCGTCATCACTTGCGCTCCGGACGATAACGAAGACGGCTCGCCAGCAGTCCGTGCTGCTCGATGAAGTTATTGATCGAGTCGATCGCGGCGCTGTTCTCCTGGAGCCAGCGCTTCTCCTGCTCGGCTTTGACGATGGCTCGAAGCCTGCGGTCGAGCGTGTCGGAAATGTTGATGTCCAGCCGCTTGGCCTCATCCAACAAATCCGCATCAACGAAAAGATTGACGGCACGTTTGCGCGTCGGGCGCTCGCTCATCATCGGCGCCTCCTCTCATGCGCATAGATTATGCGCATGACAGGAAATCTGCAACAGGGCTAAAAAGAAACGTTGCTGCTCAACCCGTCCCGCCGACCGTGATGCGGTCCATGCGCAGCGTTGGCTGGCCGACCCCGACCGGCACGCCCTGGCCGTTCTTGCCGCAGGTGCCGATGCCAGTGTCGAGCTTCATGTCGTTGCCGACCATGGTGACGCGCTTGAGGTCGCTCGGCCCGTTGCCGATCAGCATCGCGCCCTTGAGCGGCGCGCCAAGCTTGCCGTTCTCGATCTTGTAGGCCTCGGTGACGTTGAACACATACTTGCCCGACGTGATGTCGACCTGGCCGCCGCCGAGATTGACCGCGAAGAAGCCGTTCTTCACCGACGCGATGATCTCGGCCGGGTCCTTATCGCCCGCCGTCATGTAGGTGTTGGTCATGCGCGGCATCGGCACGTGGGCATGGCTTTCGCGCCGGCCGTTGCCGGTCGGCTTCATGCCCATCAGCCGCGCGTTCTGGCGGTCCTGCATGTAGCCGACCAGAATGCCGTCCTCGATCAGCACGGTGCGGTTGGTCGGCGTGCCCTCGTCGTCGATCGAGAGCGAGCCGCGGCGGCTCTGGATGGTGCCGTCGTCGACCACGGTGACACCCTTGGCGGCGACCTGCTGGCCCATCAGGCCTGCGAAGGCCGAGGTCTTCTTGCGGTTGAAGTCGCCCTCGAGGCCGTGACCCACCGCTTCATGCAGCATGACGCCGGCCCAGCCGGCGCCGAGCACCACGTCCATCTCGCCGGCCGGCGACGGGATCGATTCGAGATTGAGCAGCGCCTGTCGCACCGCCTCGTCGATCGCGTGCTCCCAGGTCTTGCCCTCGATGAAGCGCAGATAGCCCTCGCGGCCGCCATAGCCGTAGGAGCCGGACTCCTGCCGGTCGCCCGACGCCGCCACCACGGACACATTGACGCGGACCAGCGGCCTGATGTCGCGATAGGTCTGGCCGTCCGGCCGCACGATCTCGACCACCTGCCAGGATGCGCCCAGGCTCGCGGTCACCTGCTTGATGCGCTGGTCCTTGGCGCGGGCATACGCGTCCATGGTTTCGAGGAGCTTCACCTTGGCGTCGAAGCCCGGCGCTTCGAGCGGGTTCTCGTCGCCATAGAGCTTGACGTTGGTGCGGCCGGGGGCCGCGGCATATTTGCCGGAATAGCCGCCCTTCACGGCGCGGATGGCGTCGGCGGCGCGTGCGATCGCGCCTTCCGACACCTCGGACGCGTGAGCGTAGCCCACCGCCTCGTCCTTCACGGCGCGCAGGCCAAAGCCCTGGTTGGTGTCGTAGGTCGCCTGCTTCAGGCGGCCGTTGTCCCACACCAGCATCTCGGACTGCTTGTATTCGAGGAACAACTCGCCATCGTCGGCGCCTTCGAGGCCGCGGTCGATCAGCTTGCCGACGCGGACCTTGTCCAGGCCGGCGCGGTCGAGGAGGGAGGCGTTGGGATTCATGCGAAACTCCGATCTTTCGCCATCTTACATAGGGAGTCGGGTTGCGCCAGAATAGAGGCGGTCCGCCCATGATCTCCCCACAGAGGGGCAGGGCGGCTGAGGGGGAGGTGGTTGCATGTTCAGAGCATTTGGACGCCGTCTGGCGGTTCTCGTGGCCGCGCTTGCGGTTGCGGCCTTGGCGATCTCGGCGCCGGCCGCGCGGGCGCAGGAGAAGCCGAAGATCAAGGTTTCGAGCCTGACGCTGCCGGTGTTCAATCCGCTGGTCTGGAACGTCATGAAGGCGCGCGGGCTCGACGTGAAGAACGGCTTCGAGCTCGACGCCAGGCCCTATCCGTCGATCTCGGCGTTCTATGCGGCCTTCGCCACCGGCGAGACCGAGGTGCTGATCGGCGGGCCGACGATCCTGCAGAAGCTGTACCAGGAGGGTGTGCCGCTTCGCATCGTCACCACCGGCTTCACGCTGTCCGACCTGGTGATCTTCGCCAAGGACCCGGCGATCAAGTCGCTGGCCGATCTCAAGGGCAAGCAGCTCGCCATCGACATGGGCGGCTCGCAGTACCAGGTCGTCCGCATGGTCGCGAACTCCAAGGGCCTCGACATCGGCAAGGACATCATTGCGGTGAATGCCAACTTCGCCGTTGCCCGCGCCCAGCTCGAGGCCGGCCGGGTCGATGCGGCGCTCGTCATCGAGCCGCTCGCCAGCATCATCCTGAAGCAGAATCCGGACTGGCGCGTAATCTTCAACGGCGCCGAGGGCTGGAAGGAGATGACCGGCACGGACGGCTGGGAGCTCGTCACCGCGATGCGCGCCGAGACGATCCAGCGCGTTCCCAACGCGCCGAAGATGATGATCGCGGCGCTGCAGGACGTCGCCAAGGTGTTCGAGACCGAAACGGAGTCAGCCGACAAGATCGCCAACGAGACGCTGAAGCTGCCGCCCGGCATCCTGACCGCGGCGGTTTCGAGCAAGCGGCTGAAGATGATCATCCAGCCTGCCTGGGAACCCGCCACCAAGAAGACGATCACCGACATGATGGAGCGGGCCGTGAAGGCGGGCTTCTACCAGCAGATGCCGGACGCGAAGATCATCTATGCCCCCTGAATCGACGGGCCACGCGGAGCATCGGGATTCCGTCCTCGATCTGACGTTCCCGCGTCACACCCTGGTATCGCTGCTGGTCTTCGCGATCTGCTGGGAGCTCCTGTCGTATCTGGCGCCGGTGCTCGGGATCCCGCCGTTCGCGATCCCGAGCTTCGTCAAGATCGCAAAGAGCCTGGCGACCATCACGCCCGTCGACATCGCGGTCACGCTCGCCCGCGTGATCGGCGCACTGGTGGCGTCGTTCGTGCTGGGCCTGGCGCTCGCCATGGCGATGTACCGCTCGGAGTCGCTGGAAAAGTACCTGCATCCGATGATCCGGCTCCTGATGGCGGTGCCGGTGGTGTCGTGGATCCTGTTCGCGGTCTTGTGGTTTCCCGGCGTCGAGTTCCGCATCGGCTTCGTGCTGGTGGTGGTGTGCGGCCCGGTGTTCCTGATCGACACGCTCGACGCGATGCGCGGCGTGCCGCGCGAACTGCGCAGCATGATGCGCTCGTTCCGGCCGACCACGCTGCAATACTTCATCAAGCTGATGCTGCCCGCGATCGTGCCGAGCATCTTCACCAGCTGGAAGGTCAACATCAGCCTCGCGATTCGCGTCGTGACCATCGCCGAGCTCGTCGGCGCCGTGACCGGCATCGGCCATCAGCTGTCGGTGGCGCAGGAGCTGTTCTCGGTCGCCGACGTGTTCGCCTGGACCCTGGTGCTGGTCGCGCTGCTGTTCCTGCTCGAAGCGGCCGTCGCCCGCGTCGAGACGCGGCTGCTGCGGTGGCGCGTATGAGCGGTCCGCCGCCGATCGAAGCGCGCGGGTTGCGCAAGGTGTTCCGGCAGGCCACCACCGGCCAGTCGGTGGTGGCGATCGAGCGCCTCGACATGACGATTGCGCCGCGCGACGTGGTGGCGATCGTCGGCCAGACCGGTTGCGGCAAGTCGACGTTCTTCGATCTGCTGATCGGGCTCGAAGCGCCGACCGAAGGCTCGCTGCAGATCGGCGACAGGAGTCCGTTTGCTGATTTCGACTATTTCCGCGGCCGGATCGCGACGGTGTTCCAGCAGGACCGTCTCTTGCCGTGGCGCTCGGCGCTGGACAATGCGCGGCTGCCGCTCGAGCTGATCGGACTGCCCGAGTCCGAGCAGCGCGAGCGCGCGCTGACTTGGCTCAACAAGCTGGGACTCGGCAACTTCACCAACGCCTATCCGCATGAGCTGTCCGGCGGCATGCGCCAGCGCGTCGCCATCGCGCGGGCCTTCGCGGTGCAGCCCGACATCCTGCTCGCCGACGAAGCCTTCGGTCATCTCGACGAGGTCACGGCAGCAGAATTGCGCGACACGTTTCTGAAGCTCGCGCGCGAATGCGGCTCGACCGCGGTGCTCATCACCCACCAGCTCGAAGAAGCCATCGGCGTTGGCGATCGCATCGTGGTGTTCGGCAAGTCGGCGAAGCTGCTCGCCGACATTCACGTCGCGCAATGGCCGAAAGCAAGATACGCAGAGCTGCGCGAGGCCATCCAGGCGACACTGCAGGGCAACGCCCCCGATCCACGGCTCCAAGCGTAGTCCGTGGTGGCGCGGCGGAACGCCACGCTTACCAGCCGTTCCAATTCGAACCAATGACCGATATTTAATTCAGGAAGCCGCCAAACAGCCCGATTCGGTGATAAGGTCTCCGCTGACGGCTCGAAAAGAAGCCGTGTTCGATTGCATAACTTCGTCGCGTCACAAAACTGATGGGCAATCGTCCGTACGTTTTCACCTGAAAACGGTGCCGGGGGGCACGGGTGGTGGCTTTGGTTTCGTTGATGCTGGTCGTCTTGACCGGGGTGGTTGCCGGCGCGGCCGTGGCGATCGATCCCGCGCTGGATCTCAAAATCGCTGCCTATTTCCAGGCGCCTGCGGTGAAGGCGGCGCTGGCGCCGTTCTATCCGTGGTTCGACATGGTGCGGGACTGCAACGTCGCGCTCAGCGCCGCGTTCGTGCTGGTCGCGATGGCCACGCTCGTCATCAAGCTCGCCTGGCCGCATCGGCCCACCATGATGTCCGCCCGGGCGGCTTTGCTCACGATCTTCACGTTCGCGCTCGGGCCGGCGCTGCTCGCCAACGGCATTCTCAAGCCGCATTCCGGCCGGCCGCGCCCTGCCGCCGTGGTGGAACTGGGCGGCACCCAGTCCTTCGTGCAGTGGTGGGACTTGAGCGGCGAATGCGACGGCAACTGCTCGTTCGTGTCCGGTGAAGCATCAGGAGCCTACGCGATGCTGGCGCCTGCCGCCGTTGCGCCCGCGCCCTGGCGCATGCTCGCGATCGTCGGCGCGGTTGCTTACGGCACCACGATCGGCGTGATGCGCATGGCGGTCCAGGCGCATTTTGCCACCGACATCGTGTTTTCCGGCGTGTTCACGGCCCTGATCGTCTGGCTCCTGTACGGCTGCATCTATCGTTGGAAGCGGACGCGGCTGACCGAGGCGGACGTCGAAAGCTTTCTGGACGTCTGCCGCGCACGAATTAAGGCGCGGATCGCCAAATGCCGCCGGGCATAGAGTGTTGCCGGGCCTAGGCTGCCGCCGGGCTTTGGCCGTTTCTTTCCGTCCGAATTGGCGTACAAACCCGGCGCAGGGGCATGTTTCCGGGATTCTTGCTTGCAGAATTCCTGGCTTCCGGCTGAGGAGCATTTCCGGGTGAGTTCGAACAATCTCGCCGAGGCATCGCATTTTTACGGAACGTCCGGTGTGGCGGCCGCGCGCCCGATCGTGCCCGAGCTGACCTTCACGCACGTGCTGATCGCGCTGCTTGCGCTGACCGCGATCCGGATCGTCGGCCTGCATTTTTCCGTGGTCGACCTGTTCTTCGACGAGGCGCAGTACTGGACTTGGTCGCGCGAACTCGCCTTCGGCTACTTCTCCAAGCCGCCGCTGCTCGCGTGGATTATCGCTGCGACCGATCCGATCTGCGGCAGCGGCGAGGCCTGCGTGCGGCTCGGCTCGCCGCTGTTTCATCTGGGCACGAGCCTTCTGGTCTATGCCATCGCCGACAGGCTGTACGGCCGGCAGGCCGCGGCCTGGACGGCGCTCGCCTTCGCGCTCGGCGTGGGCCTCACCTTCTCGTCGCGGATCATCTCGACCGACGTGCCGCTGCTGTTCTTCTGGGCTGCTGCGCTGCTCGCCTACATCAATCTGATGGCGAAGCCGGACTGGCGCTGGACGGTCGTTCTCGGTGTGTCGTTCGGCCTCGGCATGCTCGCCAAATACGCGATGATCTATTTTCTGCTCGGCGCGGCCTGGGCCTGCTTCTACGACCGCGACGCGCGCGCGGTGCTGAAGCGCCCGCACATCTGGGTCGCGCTCCTCATCGGCATCGTGCTGCTGCTGCCGAATTTCTACTGGAACGCCACCCACGATTTCCTCACCTTCAAGCACACCGGCGACAACATCTCGGGCGACGGCTTCCGCTTCCGCTGGTCCGGCGCCGGCGATTTCGTCGGCGCGCAGTTCGCCGTCATGGGCCCGATGGTGTTCGCGGCGTTTCTCTGGATCCTGGCGCGGCATCTCGGCGCGTCGGTGACCCGCGAGGACAGGCTGATGCTGGCCTTCGCGATCCCGCCGCTCTTGATCATCACCGCGCTGTCCTTCGTGCGCGGCGCCAACGGCAACTGGGCGGCGCCGGCGGTGGTGTCGATGACGGTGGTCGTCGTGGCGTGGTGGCTGCGCTTCGGCTGGAAGCACTGGCTGCGCGGCACCATCACGCTCGGCCTGATCATGCAGGTGCTGTTGATCGCCGGCGACGCCTTCGCCGACCGCATCACCATCCCGGCGCTCGGCGCCAAGGGCGATCTCTACGAGCGCACGCTCGGCTGGCGCAGCATGGGCCAGCGCACCGCGGACCTTGCGCGCGCGACCGGCGCGCGCACCGTTGCCTCCGAGGGCCGCGCCGAGACCGCGGCGCTCATCTATTATCTGCGCGACGCGCCGGTGCGCGCGCTGTCCTGGCCGGCCAGCAAAATTCCCGACCATCAGTTCGATCTGACGCGGCCGCTCGATTCGCAGGCGCAGGAGCCGGTGGTGTTCGTCAGCCAATGCCGCATCGCATCCCGGCTCAGACGCTTCTACAGCGAGGTGACGCCGCTCGGCGACATCAAGGTCGCGACCGGTCCGACCACCAGCCGGCAGTTTCACGCCTTCAAGCTCACCGGCCGCAAACGCGCCATCGAGCCGATCGGCAACTGCACCGAGGTTGCGGAGTAGAGCGTTCGACTTGGTATTTGGGTGACGCCTTGGCATGCTGCCAACGGGCCTGATTTTGCGGAGCCAAACCATGAAATGCCTATCGCTCACGGCTACCGTGCTTGCGGTCATGTGCAGCGCCGCGAGCGCGCAGTCTCACCAGCCCTACGCCGGCCTGGAGCAGCGCACCATCAAGTCCCTCTCCAACGAGCAGGTTGACGATCTGAGGACTGGGCGAGGCATGGGACTGGCGCTCGCCGCCGAACTCAATGGCTATCCCGGTCCAAGCCACGTTCTTGAGCTTGCGGACCGCCTGGACCTGTCACCGGGCCAACGGTCGAGCGTTCAAAAGCTTTTCGATTCGATGAAGCAGGAGACCATGCCGCTTGGCGCGAAGCTCATCGATCAGGAGAGCGATTTGAACCGCCTTTTCGCGGATCGGGTTGTGACCCCGGATGCGCTGAAGGCCGCTCTGGCCATGATCGCGGTCACTCAGGGACAACTGCGCGAAAGCCATCTCAAGTATCACCTGTCCACGGCGGCGCTTCTGACGGAGGCGCAGATGCAGAAGTATGCGGAATTGCGAGGCTACCGGCCGCCGCATACGCCTGAAGGGCATCAGCACCATCACCGATAAATGCTCACGCTGCTTTTCGCTGTCGTCTCGCTTTTCTACGCGACGGTCGGTCAAGCGGGAGGCACTGCGTTTCTTGCGGTGATGGCGTTCGCCTCGTTTCCGCCGAGCGAGATGCGGCCGACCGCTCTGTTGTTGAACATCGTTGCCGCGGCCTATTCGACGTGGCTGTTCAATCGGGGCAAGCACCTCGATTGGGCGAAACTGAAACCCCTTTTGATTGCCTCGCTGCCGACCGCTCTGATCGGCGGCTTCGTTGTTTTGGGCGAAAGCATCTACAACGCCGTAACGGGCATTGTGCTGTTGACCGCTGCCGCAATCCTGGTCGTAGGGCGAAAGGACAGCGCCCCGGACCGCACCACACCGCTATGGGGTGCGATCATGACGGGCGGTGGTGTCGGTTTCGTCTCCGGACTGACGGGTGTCGGCGGCGGTGTTTTCCTGGCCCCGATCCTGATTGCGATGCGATGGGCATCGCCGAAACAAACGGCGGCGCTGTCCGCGCCATTCATCTTGGCGAACTCGGCCGTTGGGCTGATCGGCGCCCTTTATGCCGGGCAGATGCCGGCAAGCCAAACGTGGCTATACGCGATCGGCGCGGTTGCCGGAGCCATGGTCGGAACTGTGGTTGGACTGCGCTGGCTCTCGCAGACCACGACGCGTTACGTCCTTGCCGCCGTGCTTGGCTCTGCTGGCATTCAACTCCTGGCCTTCAGCTTCAGGTAGGGCGGCCTCACCCCGAAAACTTCACCGAGATCGGAGCGATCGGCTCCAGCGCGTACTCGATGCCGGTGTCGGCCGGCTCCAGCAGCATCGGCGCCGTCAGCGAACCGCAAATGACGAACTGCCCGGCGCGCAGCCGGTCGCCCATCGCGGCCGCGACGTCGGCCACATGGCGCACGATGTTGAGGATGTCGCCGATGTTGGTCTGCAGGTCGGCCGGCACCGGCACATCCGTTCCGCTGCGGGTGAGGCGGCCCTTCAGTCCCTGCAGCCGCGCGCCCTGGCGCATGATGTCGCGCTGGCCGAGGATGACGTGGCGCTGGAAGATGTCGCCCGCGAGCACGCCTTCGACGTCCTCCATCGAGCTGTCGATATCGGCCAGCTCAATGGCCGGGCCGATGGCCGCAACTGCCGCCCGCACGTCGTCGCGATTCGACTGGGCCGGCAGATCGCGGCCGATGTAAGCCGCGATCTCGGCCTCGGCGGCAGGCTTCTGCCAGCCGGACAGCGACACCTTGGAGCCCGACGCCAGCATGGCGCGGTCGAGAATGAAGCCGACCAGCGGCGCGGTGAGCCTGAGCTTCTGCATCGCGGCCGGCGCGCCGAAGCCGACCTTCCAGCCGACCTGGCGCGCGCCTTCGCTGATGCGGCGCTTGCGCAGATCCATCTGCGCGCGCATGCCGGCGGCAATGCGCGGATCGTCGAGGGTTGCACTCATTTCGGCTGATGCCCGCCCGGAGGGTTCTCGTAGCCCGAGTCTTCGATCGAGCCTGCGCCCATCCAGCCCCAGACCAGCACGACGTCCTCATTTGATGTGTTGTTGAAGCCGTGCCAGACGCCGCGCGGCGAATAGACCACGTCGCCTTCGCCGGAGGGTTTGAGGCCTTCATCGGTGATGATGTGGCCGTGGCCCTTCAGCACGATGAAGAACTCGTCGCAGTTCCTGTGCAGATGCTGCTCGTGGCTTGCGCCCGGCTTGAGCACGGTCCAGCCGACCACGTGATCGGCGCCAGCCGATTTCTTGTCGATCAGGAACTGCACCTGCATGTCGATCCAGCCGTCGTCGCGCTTGAGGCCTTCGACCTTGGGCACGTCGCGGATGTTGGTGCGGTACATCTTGCCGCCGAACGTCGCCGAGGTGATCCCGGTCGCGGCCTTCACGGCTTTGGCCAGGGCCGAGCCGATCTTTTCGCCTGTGCTGGTCACGCTTGTCCTCCAGAATCCTGTCCACCAAGCCGGCGGTACACTTGATGTGCCACCACGAAATCATTGGCATCAATGCCCAAGCCGCGGCAGGCGTTCATCATCTCGTTCGCGGCAGCAGCCAGCGGCACCGGGCTACCGAGCTTCCGGCCGAGATTGAGCGCCAGCATCATATCCTTCTGTTGCAGCGTCACGTCGGCGAGCGGCACCGCCGGCATCTTGCCGTCGATGATGAAAGGCCCGCGATAGCCGAGCACCGGCGAGGCCGCGACGCTTTTCAGGATCGCGTCGACCGCGACCTCGCGGCCGACGCCGCCCTTTTCGGCGAGCGCAACCGCCTCGCCAAAGCAGATGACCTCGACCATCAGCAGGAGATTGACCGCGATCTTCATCTGGCAGGCGAGGCCGTTGCCGCCGATCCGGGTGACCTTGGGCCCGATCGCCAGCAGCACCGGCTTGGCGCGCTCGAAGGCCGCCTCATCGCCGCCGATCATGACCGAGGCTTGGCCGGCCTTCACGGTCACCGGGCTCCCGGACAGCGGGCCGTCGAGCATGAACAAGCCGACCTTGGCGAATTCGGCCGCGACCTCGCGGCTCGCGTCCGGCTCGATCGTGCTCATGTCGATATAGGTACCGCCCTTGCGCAGCCCCGACACAATTCCGTCGGGCCCCAGCGCCACGGCCTTCACGGCCGCCGAATCGGTCACGATCGAGAACACGATCTCGGACGTGGCTGCCACCGCCTTGGGCGTGTCGCCCCATTTCATGCCGGCGGCGATCAGCGCCTCGGCCTTGCCGCGCGACCGGTTCCAGCCGGTGACCGTGTGTCCGGCCGCCATCAGCCGCGGGACGATCAGCTCGCCCATGGCGCCCAGGCCGATAAATCCGATGTTCACTTCAAACGCCCCTTCCGTTCATGTCCGGGGCTGATGATCGGAAGCCTCAGGGCAGTTTGTCAAAGCCCTCGCCGAAACCCTTCAGGCTGATCGGGAAGCCGATGCCTTCTTCCGGCGTCTGGAAGATGATGAAGGTGGCGGACTGCCCGGTGCGCAGCTTGCCGATCAGGGTGTCGTCCATGATCACCTCGGCGACGCAGCCGTTGGGCACGCAACGCACGAAACCGGCGCGGCCGATCTCGGCGTTGTCGATCTTGAGCCCCAGTCCCGACGGCAGCAGCACCCCCGGCGGCGCGATCACCCGCATCAGCCGGGTTTTCTTGTCCGCGGTCTTCAGGACGATGACGGTCAGGCCGATATTGGGCCGGTCTTCCGCCGTGACGCTCTGAATCAGGGCGCACTGCTCGCCCTGGGCGCCGGGCGGGGTGTCGCAGCGGACCTGCCAGTCGTTGTGGACGGAGCGGACCGCGCCCTGGGCCAGGGCCTGCCGGGACGGCAGCAGAGCAGCCATTGCCAATGCCACGATTGGGAGGCCCCGAAGCACGCCTTGGGTGATTTTGCCCATCATTCTGTTCTCGGTGGTTGCAACTCAGGGCTCTGCCGTCGAATCGCCGGAACCTGGATAGCATCGCCTTGCGGGTTTGAGCTACCGGCCAGACGGCCCAGCGAACCACGATGTGAACAAGGCCGCCGTCCGGATGCGATTTTGGAAGCTGTCCCGACCCCCGCAAAGTGCTGGAGTTACAAGGGTTCGGAGACCTGATCGTCACATATGCGAAATATCCAGGATGTCGCGCCCGACGAGCGTCCAGGCACATTGCGACTGCGCGAGAATTATGGTTTGAGAAGCCCGGGAAACCCCCTCCCGCCGCACCGCCGCCGAGTCGCGCTGCCCATCCGGGCGCCGTCCTCGGGAGCGGGTCTTGATCTGCAAAGAGGTCCCCCGGTGCGACAAGGACGCGTCACGACGATTTCGTCGAAGGAGCAATGACGACGATGCTGGTGCTAAAGCGGTTGGCCGCGCTCGCGGCTGTGATGGTGGCCGGACTGGCAATGGGCGATGCGGCCTACGCGGTGCCGGGGCAGCCCGCACCCTGGGAAATGACCTTTCAGGAAGCCGTTACGCCGGTGATGGAGTACATCACCTGGTTCCACAACTGGCTGCTCGTGATCATCACCCTGATCACGCTGTTCGTCCTGGCGCTCCTGATCATCGTCTTCGTCCGGTTCAACGCCAAGGCCAACCCGACCCCCTCGCGCACCACCCACAACACGCTCCTGGAAGTGGCCTGGACCCTGGTCCCGGTCATCATCCTGGTCTGCATCGCGGTGCCGTCGTTCAAGCTCTTGTTCCTGCAGACCACGATCCCGCAGGCCGATCTCACCATCAAAGCGACCGGCAAGCAGTGGTACTGGAGCTACGCTTATCCGGACTCGAACTTCGAGTTCGATTCGCTGCTCGCCTGCGATCAGCAGCGTCAGAAATGCGAGCAGCCGCGGCTCCTGGCGGTCGACAACGACATCGTGGTTCCGGTCAACAAGACCGTCCGGGTCCAGGTGATCGGCTCCGACGTCATTCATGCCTTCGCGGTGCCTGCATTCGGCATCAAGATCGACGCCGTTCCGGGCCGGCTCAACGAGACCTGGTTCAAGGCGACCCGCGAGGGCATCTATTACGGCCAGTGCTCGGAACTGTGCGGCAAGGATCACGCCTTCATGCCGATCGCCGTCAAGGTGGTCAGCGAGAAGGACTACGCCACGTGGCTCGAGCAGGCGAAGAAGAAGTATGCCGCGATCGACGGCTCGCGGACTCCGAACCAGCTTGCGGTCAAATAGTCCGGGCAAGAAACGCGGCAAGCACGAACAAGACGACATCGGGCGATAACGACAGGTCTTAAGGAACTGACGATGGCTACAGCGGCTCACGGCGACCACGCACACGACGATCACGCCCACCACACCCCGACCGGGTGGAAGCGCTTCGTGTATTCGACGAACCACAAGGACATCGGCACGATGTACCTGGTGTTCGCGATCTGCGCAGGCGTGATCGGCGGCGCAATGTCGGTCGCGATCCGCATGGAGCTACAGTTCCCGGGCATGCAGGTCTTCCACGACCCGCACCAGTTCAACGTGTTCACCACGGCCCACGGCCTGATCATGATCTTCTTCATGGTCATGCCGGCCCTGATCGGCGGTTTCGGCAACTGGATGGTGCCGCTGATGATCGGCGCGCCGGACATGGCGTTCCCGCGCATGAACAACGTGTCGTTCTGGTTGCTGCCGGCCTCGTTTGCGCTGCTCCTCACCTCGGCCTTCGTCGAGGGCGAGCCGGGTGCGCCCGGCGTCGGCGGCGGCTGGACCATCTATGCGCCGCTCTCCACCTCGGGCCATCCGGGCCCGGCGGTCGACTTCGCCATCCTGTCGCTGCACATCGCGGGCGCCTCGTCGATCCTCGGCGCCATCAACTTCATCACCACGATCTTCAACATGCGCGCGCCCGGCATGACGCTGCACAAGATGCCGCTGTTCGTGTGGGCCGAACTCGTGACGGTGTTCCTGCTGCTGTTGTCGCTGCCGGTGCTCGCCGGCGCGATCACCATGCTGCTCACCGACCGCAACTTCGGCACGACGTTCTTCAACGCGGCCGGCGGCGGCGATCCGATCCTGTTCCAGCATCTGTTCTGGTTCTTCGGCCACCCCGAGGTCTACATCCTGATCCTGCCGGGCTTCGGCATCGTCAGCCAGATCGTCTCGACCTTCGCGCGCAAGCCGGTGTTCGGCTATCTCGGCATGGCCTACGCCATGGTCGCGATCGGCGGCATCGGCTTCGTGGTGTGGGCGCACCACATGTACACGGTCGGCATGTCGACCGCGACGCAGGCCTACTTCGTCGCCGCCACCATGGTGATCGCGGTGCCGACCGGCGTGAAGATCTTCTCCTGGATCGCCACGATGTGGGGCGGCTCCATCGAGTTCAAGACGCCGATGCTGTTCGCGGTCGGCCTGATCTTCCTGTTCACGGTCGGCGGCGTGACCGGCGTGGTGCTGGCCAATGCCGGCGTCGACCGCTCGCTGCAGGACACCTACTACGTCGTCGCGCACTTCCACTACGTGCTGTCGCTCGGCGCCGTGTTCGCGGTGTTCGCCGCCTGGTACTACTGGTTCCCGAAGATCACCGGCTACATGTACTCGGAGTTCTGGGGCAAGCTGCACTTCTGGACGACCTTCGTCGGCGTCAACATCATCTTCTTCCCGCAGCACTTCCTCGGTCTCTCGGGCATGCCGCGCCGCATCGCCGACTATCCGGACGCGTTCGCGGGCTGGAACTACGTGTCGTCGGTCGGCTCCTACATCTCGGCGCTGGGCCTCTTGATCTTCTTCATCGGCATGGGCGTCGCCTTTGCCCGCAAGGAGAAGGCCGCCGCCAATCCGTGGGGTCCGGGTGCGACCACGCTGGAATGGACGCTGCCGTCGCCGCCGCCGTTCCACCAGTTCAACGAGCTGCCGCGGATCAAGTGAAGAACAAGTGATGGCTTTCACCACCGACAGCGCAGATCTCGCGACTTCACTGCGGAGCGAGGTTGCCCACGCCGAGCCCAGCATGGCCGGCGTCGGCGACTACCTCGCTCTGCTGAAGCCGCGGGTGATGTCGCTGGTCGTATTCACGGCGCTGGTCGGCATGGTGGTGGCGCCGGTGCATCTGCATCCGGTGCTGGCCTTCTTCGCGCTGCTTTGCATCGCGGTGGGCGCCGGCGCCGCCGGCGCCCTGAACATGTGGTACGAGGCCGACATCGACGCGCTGATGAAGCGCACCCAGAAACGGCCGATCCCGGCCGGCCGCGTCACGCGCGGCGAGGCGCTCGCCTTCGGCATCGTGCTGGCAGGCTTTTCGGTCGTTTTTCTCGGCCTGATGATCAACTGGGTCGCGGCCGCAGCTCTTGCCTTCACCATCTTCTTCTATGCGGTCGTCTACACGATGTGGCTCAAGCCGACGACGCCGCAGAACATCGTGATCGGCGGCGCCGCAGGCGCCTTCCCGCCGATGGTCGGCTGGGCCGCCGCAACCGGCAGCATCGGCCTTGAGTCGTTCCTCCTCTTCCTTGTGATCTTCGTCTGGACGCCGCCGCACTTCTGGGCGCTGTCGCTCTACAGCGTCGAAGAATACCGCCGCGCGGGCATCCCGATGATGCCCGTGGTGGCCGGCCCGGCCGAGACCCGCCGCCAGATTCTGCTCTATTCCGTGCTGCTCGCGCCGGTCGGCGCGCTGCCCTGGCTGTTCGGCTATGCCGGGCTGTCGTATGGGCTCGCCGCCATCGTCGGTGGAGTCATGATGATCGCGCTCAGCCTGCGGCTCTGCCAGCAGCCTTCGCAGCGCACCGCCAAGCAGCTGTTCGGCTTCTCGATCCTCTATCTCTTTGCGCTGTTCCTGATCCTCCTGGTCGAGCACAGCGTCGGCGGTTCGCAATTCGGCTTGCCGTTCGGTCGGATCTTCGCATGAGCATGGCGATGGAAGACAAGCCGGACGAGCCAGGCATCATTCTCACGGAAGAGCAACTCCGCCGCCGTCGCGCGCGTTCGATCGCGCTGGCGGTCGCACTCGGCGTGCTGGTGGTGCTGATCTGGGTGGTGACCCTCGTCAAGGGTCCCCTCGTTCTGAACAAGCCGTTCTGAGATCGCGATGAGCAACCAGCCGACACAGCCGCTTCGTCGCCGCGACAAGATCGTCGCCGTGGCTTGCGGCCTGTGCGTGGCCGGCATGGTCGGCGCGGCCTACGCCGCGGTGCCGTTCTACAACTGGTTCTGCAAGGTCACGGGCTTCAACGGCACCACCCAGGTCGCGACCTCGGCGCCCGGCACCATTTCGGAGCGCAAGATCACGGTGCGCTTCGACGCCAATGTCGGACCGGGTCTGGCCTGGCGCTTCGAGCCGGAGCAGCGCTCGATCGAGGTGCGGATCGGCGAGGTCGTTACCGTCAATTACCTCGCGGTCAACGAGACCGCGCGCCAGATCACCGCGTCGGCGGCCTACAACGTCACGCCGCTGACGATGGGGTCCTACTTCCAGAAGATCAATTGCTTCTGCTTCACCGAGCAGACGCTGAAGGCCGGCGAGAAGCGGGAGATGGCGGTCGTGTTCTACGTCGATCCGGCCATGCTCAAGGATTCCGACAGCGCCGACACCAACACCATTACGTTGTCCTACACCTTCTATCCGCAGCGCGAGCCGCAGCGGCCGGTGGCGGACGGCGCGCCGCCCGCGCGGCCGAGAAGTTAAGCCGGCCGGACCGATGAAGCCGGTGTCACGAGACGAGGATTGAACGGAGACCGAAATGGCCGACGCGCACAGCAAACCGCAGCATGACTACCACCTGGTTGATCCGAGCCCGTGGCCGGCGATCGGCTCGGTCTCGGCTTTCATCATGGCGGTCGGCGCCATCGGCTGGATGCACCACATGTACGCGGCAGCGCCGTTCGTGTTCGGCGTCGGCGTGATCGGCGTGCTCTACACCATGGCGGCCTGGTGGGGCGACATCATCAAGGAGGCCGAGCACGAGGGCTTCCACACCCGCGTGGTGCAGATCTCGCACCGCTACGGTATGATCCTGTTCATCGCCTCCGAGGTGATGTTCTTCGTCGCCTGGTTCTGGGCCTACTTCAACGTCGCGCTGTTCCCGGCCGACACCCACCAGTTCCTGCGCGGCGACCTCATCGGCCACGTCTGGCCGCCGGCGCCGAGCCCCGACCACACCTCGTTCCGCGGCACCTTCGATCCGTGGCACCTGCCGCTGCTCAACACGCTGATCCTGCTCACCTCGGGCACCACGGTGACCTGGGCGCACCACGCGCTGCTGCATGGCGACCGCAAGGGCCTGATCAACGGCCTGTGGATCACCATCATCCTCGGCGCCACCTTCACCTGCGTGCAGGCCTACGAGTACTATCACGCCGCCTTCACGTTCTCCGGCCACGTCTACGGCGCGACCTTCTTCATGGCGACCGGCTTCCACGGCGCCCACGTGCTGATCGGCACCACGTTCCTGATCGTCTGCCTGATCCGTTCGTATCGCGGCCACTTCTCGCCGACCCAGCATCTCGGCTTCGAGTTCGCCGCCTGGTACTGGCATTTCGTCGACGTGGTCTGGCTGTTCCTGTTCGCCGCCATCTACGTCTGGGGCGCCGGCACGCCGCTCGCGCATCACTGACGCAGAGCCGTTCGGATTGATGCAAAAGGGCGGCGCATGCGCCGCCCTTTTGTCTTTTGGAGTTTCGCCGATGGCCGAGCTCGACCGCTCCCAGATCTCCACCGCGCTCGCAGGCCTTGCCTGCCGCTGTCCGCGCTGCGGCAAGGGCAAGCTGTTCCAGGGCTTCCTGACGCTGAAGCCGCGCTGCGACGCCTGCGGCCTCGACTACGCCTTCATCGATGCCGGCGATGGTCCCGCGGTGTTCGTGGTGCTGTTCGCCGGCTTCGTTGTGGTCACCTGCGCGCTGATCGTCGAATTCAAATACGCGCCGCCGTTCTGGCTGCATGCCGTGCTATGGGGGCCGCTGATCCTGATCACCACGCTGTGGCCGCTCCGCGCCATGAAGGGCCTGCTGATCGCCCTGCAATACCACCACAAGGCATCCGAAGGCCGTCTGGAAGCGAAGGACCGCTAGCGTGCCGGAACAGCGTAAGAGTCTCGTCGTCCCTGCCGTCATGACGCTCGGTGCGCTTGCTGTGTTCATCGGGCTCGGCACCTGGCAGATCGAGCGCAAGGCCTGGAAGGAAGACCTGATCGACACGCTGACGCGGCGGCTCGAGGCCGAGCCCGTCGAATTGCCGCCGCCGGCCGACTGGGCCCGCCTCGGCGCCGACAACGCCGAATTCCGCCGCGTGCGCCTCAACGTGCAATTCCAGAAGGCCAACGACGCGCTGGTCTACACCAGCGGCTCGCAGGTCCGCGACGACGTGAAGGGCCAGGGCTTCTTCGTGTTCAGCCCGGCCAGGCTTCCGGGGGGCGCCGCCATCGTGGTCAATCGCGGCTTCACCCCCGACAAGAATTATCCGCAGGCCGAAGCCACACAGGAGATCGTCGGCGTTTTACGCTGGCCCGAGCCGCCGTCGTGGTTCACGCCGGACCGCGACAGCGCCGGCACCTGGTACTTGCGCGATCATCAGGCGATGGCCAAGGCGCAGGGCTGGGGCGAGGTCGCGCCGTTCTACATCGAGATGGAGGACCCGGTGCCGCCCGGCGGCGTGCCGCATCCCTCCGTGCTCAAGGTTCGGCTCCGTAACGACCATCTGCAATATGCCATCACCTGGTTCGCCCTGGCGGCCGTGACCGCGATCATGTTCGCGCTGTGGGCGCGGCGGCGGCGCGAGACGAAAGACGACACCGGCGCTGCGGCATAAAAACCCCGTTACGCTTTCTTAAGCGAATCCGGCGAATCATTCGGATAGGGACGACTTCGACCAGGTGCGATGCAGCGGCATCGCCGGAGACGTCCGATGGCGGTGTCCTCGACCACTTCGTCGTTGTCGCCAAATCTTCAGGCTCCAAGCCTTCCCGCACCAAACCCTCAGCCGCCTCTGTCATCGTGCGAACCGCGCGAGGCGCCGCCGCGTTGGCCGGTCCACATCCGCGACGCGCGCCTCACCGATCTGCCGGCGCTCATCGCCATGAAAAAGCAGATGGCCGCCGCCGAGGATGCCGACGGCTATTTCGATGACACGGCCGCGCATTGGGAGCGCGATTTCTTCGGCGCCGCGCCGCGCTTCCTGGCGATCATGGCCGAGTGTGCCGGCCAGCCGGTCGGAATGGCGATCTTCAACGAGCAGCCGATCGCCGGCTGGCCCAGACCGCCGATCTACCTTCAGACGATATTCGTGCGCCCGCAGCACCGCCGCCAGGGCATCGGCCGCGCGCTGATGGAGGCGATCACCGCCGAGGCGCAACGCCGGCGGGCGCATCTCATCTTTCTCCACGTGCACCGGGACAACACCGCGCGCCGTCTCTACGAGAAGGGCGGCTTCGTGCACGCCGATGGCGCTTTCGTCTACACGCTGGTGGTGCCGCAGCTCCCCGGTCCGACCGGCATGGCGGTTTCGAGCGTTGCGGCGCGTGGCTAGATAAAAAAAGACCGCCGCGGCGCTTTGGGGGGAGGGGGCGCGCCGCGGCGGGTGTGTTCAGTCTGGCGGGATAACCCGGCGGGTCGCCGTTCGTTCCATGGTCCGAGCGGCGCGGCTGCATGAAAAAAAGTGCCCCCGAGTTCGTCGGGGGCACGCATCTGAAAAGCTTCGTGGACCTAAAGGACGAAGGATCGACTAAGCGATCGGCAGCGCAACCGGCGCAAACCGCCGGAGCCCTTGTTGGCGAAGGGCGACTGTCATCGCGCCTCCCATCAAGTGTCCGGACCATACGCAGGAATGGCCGGGACCGTATGTGACGTTTCTCACACTCCGCGCAGCCGCGCTCCGGTTTGTCGCCGGATCACGGAGTCGTGTTCCGGCTGGCGGCCGGGCCGCGTCACCGCTGGACTGGTCTCTGGACCGGTCTCGGCGCTGTCGCCGCAGGCCTCCCGATCGAGCCGGTGGTTTCGACAGACCCGCCCTGTCCGGTGGTCGTTGCCTGTCCGGTGGTGGTGGCCGGCGTGGCGGCCGCGATCGCCGTCGCCTCGAGGATATCCGCCGTCACGATGCTGACCATGCAGGGCTGGCTCGACCGCAGCGACAGGCAGGTGTTGCCGTCGCTCCTGTCCGTGAAGGTCACGGGCTCGCCCTGCACCACCTTCTCGCAGCGGCCGGAATCGGTGAGGCGGGTGATGTAGGCGAAGAATTCGTTCGGCGTGGTCCGCCGCATCACGCCGGCAAAGCCCGCGATGATGGACGGGTCCCGGCACGCCAGCGTGTCGAAGGGCATCCGGCCGTCACGGGCCGCCGCGGCCTGCGCCGACGCGGCCAGTATGGCGCAGGCGAGCAGAAAACCGGTTTTCCTCAGCATGGGACCATTCCTCCCGAAGGTCCCCCCGCGTTGCATTTAATGAAAATCCGAGCGGTCTGGTTCCCAGGCGGGATGCGGGTTTGCGGGGATTCTTCGCCGGTCCGGGCTAGCCCCGCGAAACACGCGGCGCCGCGGGCCTTCCCCCGGTGGCAACGTCTGATAGCCTCGATGCGGGCGCGCCATGGATCGAACACGCCGGGGGGCGGGGACATGGCCTGGGGGCGTACGTGGCAATGCGTGCAGGGAGTGCGGTCGCCGTCGCATGTCTGATGGCGGCGGCCGGATGTGACGCGGCTCTGGCCTACGAGCCGTTGTACGTCGTCAGCATTCTGCCGGGGGTGACGTCAGGCCTGCCCTTCGCGGCCAATCCGCCGCCGGGTCTTTACTTCGTCGATTTCAACAACGGCGGCGAAGGCCGTTTCAGCGGCCGCGGCAGCGCCGCGGGCCTCGACGGCGTCAGCTACAAGACCTCGACTCATTCGCTGGTGCTGTTCTGGAGCTCGCCCTTCGAAGTTCTCGGCGGCCGCTTCACCACCTTCGCGGTCGGATCGTGGAGCGGCGTGTATCTGTACGACAACGGCAATCGCATCGCCGATGTCCGGGGCTGGCACAATCCCGGTGTCGCGCCGTCGATATCCTGGGAGCTGGGCCAAGGCTGGTTCGTGCGGGCGGGCGCCTTCGTCTGGGCACCGGCCGGCACGATGGACAAGGGCCCGGTCGGCAACGGGCTCGGCAACATCGGCGCGCCGTACTGGACCATCGAGCCGAACGTGGCGGTCAGCTATCTCGCCGACGGCTGGAACCTCACCGCGAACCTGTTCTACGGCATCAGCACCAGGAATCCCTATTCCGGCGTCACCAACGGCCATTCGCTCAATCTGGACTGGACCGCGACGAAGAAGTTCAACGGCGTCGAGCTCGGCCCGGTCGGCTATGTCAGCACCCAGGTCACGGGCGATCGCGGCTGCGAGTCGTTCTACGGCCCCAATGTCTGCGCGCCCGGCGCCAAGGCCGGCGTCGGCGGCCTGGTCGGCTATGACTTCGGCGTGGTGCATGCGCGGCTCGCCGTCACCGGCAGCGTCTACAACCACAACGCCTTCGACGGCTGGCGGGTGTGGACGTCGTTGACGTTTGGGCTGCCGCACAAGCCTTGACCTGCCAAAGCCTTGACCCGCCAAGCCCGGACCGGCAGAAATCCCTTGATGTTCAGCCGTTCCATCAGACAGAAGATCGTCGGCATCGCGGTCGGGCTGATCATCCTGATGATCGTCACCTCCGTGCTGTCGATCGTCATGGCGGCCCGGGTCGGCGTGCTGCTGGGCGAGCTGACCAACAAATACATTCCGGCCTACAGCCATCTCGCCCAGGCCAATGTCCGTTCGCTCGAGCGCGCGCTGGCGCTGCGCCGCATGGCGATCGCAAAGATGCAGACGCCGCCGGACGAGGCCGGCTACGCAGCGCGGCTGAAGAACTACCAGGAGCTCGGCCCCGAGATCGAGCTGCACACCACCGCGGCGCGCAAGCTGATCCTCTCGATCCTCGGGGACCCGCGCACACCGTCCGACGACGCCGCGCTGGCGCGGATCGAGACCCGCATCGATCTCGCCACCCAGGATCACAGCGGCCGCATGAACGAGGAGTCGTCGCAACTGGTTGCGTCGCTCGGCGGTCGCGATTTCGACGGCGCCCGGCAGAGCATGACTCGGGTCGACACGCTCCGCGACGAGTTCATCGGCAAGCTCGACGCCATCCGCGCCGACATGCTGGCCCAGGTGTTTGCCAGCGCCGGCACCGTCATCGCCGACCAGAAGAAGACCATCATCGTCTCCGGCGTGGTGACGGCGCTCGCCGCGGTGATCGGGCTGATCTTCGCCATGCTGGTCTCGGGCGGCATCACCCGGCCGGTCCGCCTGCTGCTCGAAGGCACGCGCCATGTCGAGGCCGGCAACCTCGACCGCTCGATCACCATCACGACCCAGGACGAGATCGGCCAGCTGTCGCTCGCCTTCAACCGCATGATCGAGCAGCTGCGGCAGAACGAGCAGATCCGGCAGACCTTCGGCAAGTTCATCGATCCTCAGGTGGTCAAAGGCCTGATCGACCAGCCTGCGCTCGCCACCGAGGGCAAGCGCCGCATCATGACCGTGATGTTCTGCGACATGAAAGGCTTCACGGCGATGAGCGAAGGCATGACGCCGCAGGGGCTGGTCAAGGTCACCAACCGCTATCTGTCGACCATGTCGGAGCCGATCCGCAGCCACCAGGGCATCATCGACAAGTACATCGGCGACGCCATCATGGCCTATTGGGGCCCGCCCTTCGTCGACGAGGCGGACGAGGCGCGGCTCGCCTGTCTGGCGGCGCTCGACATGGTCAGGAGCGTCGGCGCACTGCGCAAGGAATTGCCCGAGCTCCTCGGCATGCGCTCCATCCCGATGGATCTCGACATCCGGATCGGCATCGCCACCGGCGAGGCGCTGGTCGGCAGCATCGGCTCCGAGTTCATGATGAGCTACACGGTGATGGGCGACACCGTGAACCTCGCCTCGCGCGTCGAGCCCGCCAACAAGATCTACGGCAGCCATACGCTGGTCTCCGAAGCCACCGCCCGCATGGCGGAGGCTGCGATCGAGCTGCGCGAGATCGACCGCCTCGTGGTCAGCGGCCAGTCCCAGGCGCAGGCGCTGTTCGAGATCATGGGCCCCAAGGGCGGGCTGAGCGAGCAGCAGGCAGCGCTGCGCAGCCGCTACGCCGAAGGCCTCGCGGCCTATCGGGCGCGCCGCTTCGACGACGCGCGGGCCGGCTTCAACGCGGCGCTCGCCGCGGTGCCGGCCGACGGCCCGTCGATGGCGCTGCTGAAGCGGAGCGACGCCATGCAGGCCAGCCCGCCGCCGCCGGACTGGGATGGGGCCTGGCCGGTGGCGGGAAGATAGCCTTCGTAGCTGCTCGTCCGCCGCTCAGCGCCTCAGAACTTCATCAAATCCTTGGCGACCGCGATCGGTCCGGAAAAGTGCTTCTTCGCCCCCGCGGCGTAGCGGGAGAAATCGTCGTTCGGATCGGGCGAGGGGCTCAGGTGCGTCATCACCACCGACTTCACGCCGGCCTTGGTCGCAAGCTTGCCGACCTCCTCGGGCGTGACGTGCTCCTCGTGCATGTGGTGGATCCAGCCTTCCTGCTCGGCCTGTGACTTGGCCTGCCAGGCGCCGTTGCGCTTCATCAGCGCGATGACGTCGTCGGTCTCGGTCACCTCGGTGACCAGCACGTCGGCGCCTTTGGCGAGCTCGATGAGCGCATCCGACCAGCCGGTGTCGCCGGTGAACACGAACGAGCGGCCCGCCGTGTCGCACCGGTACGAGAACGACTTGTACTTGCCGTAAGGCGGCGTGCCGGGCTGGAACTGGAAGTGCGTGTTCTCGACCGCCGTCACCTTCACGTTGGCGTCCTGGAACACCACGCCGTTGCCGATGTCGTGGCCCTTGAAGGCCTCCTCCATCGGGCGGCGCTTGCCCTCCGCCCAGCGGATCTCGGCGTTCGGCTTGAGATAAGCGAGCGCGCCCTTGACCAGCGCCTCCACGCCGCCGCCGTAGATGTCGGTCGGCTCGATGCGCTGATACTCCCACTGGCTCACCATCAGGGTGGCCAGCCCCGCGGTGTGGTCGCTGTGCGGGTGCGTGATGAAGATCTTGCCGACCTTGCGGAAGTCGTTGCCGGACTGCACCACGCGCGAGGTCACGCTGCCGCCCGCGTCGATGAGATAGAGCGCGCCGTTGACCACGAGGAGGTTGGAGGATTGCGCGCGGTCGGCGCGCGGCAGCGGGCCGCCCGCGGTGCCGAGCGTGATGAGCTGGGCCTGCGGGGTGGGCGCGGTTTGCGCCGTCGCCGGACCGACCGCGAGCGTGAGACCGGACAAAGAAATTCCCAGCAGGCCAATAAGCGCTTTCATGCCGTCCTCCCCGTTTTGTGGAAGCGTGCACCCTTCCTGCCAAGCTGTCACTACGCCTGATTGCAGACATGCGGGACCGACGTGCTATATTCAGGCCATGACAGCTACCAAACGCACCATCGAAGTTGACGACGCCACCGCCGCCGCTCTTGAAACGCGCGCTGCCGAGGCGGGCCTTTCCGTGTCCGAGTTGCTGGCCGATCTCGTGACGCTGCAGCGTAAGCCGTCAAAGCTTTCATCAGGCGATCTTGCCGAGCTTGATCGCCAATGGGCCGCGATCAAGGCCGGCGAGCCGACCGTTTCGCATGAGGATGTGGTGCGCTGGCTCGACACCTGGGGTACGCAGGCCTTTCGGCCCTGGGCTAATCGATGAAGCTCGAATGGTCGGCGGCGGCGCTCGCCGACCTCGATCGTTTCGCCAGTTTCCTTCACGAGCGCCATCCGCAGCTTGCGAAGATCGTAGCGGCCGAAATCCGGAACCGGGCCGCGATCCTTTCCGATTACCCGTTGATCGGTCGGCCCATTGCCGATCGGCCAGAATTCCGCGAGCTGATTCTTGAGGTGCTGAACACCCGCTATGTATTCCGCTACGCCACCGACAGCAAACGCCTTGTGATGTTGCGGGTGTTTCATGAACGCGAACTGCGGGAGTGATGGACGGACTTCCGTTCATTCGCCCTGAATGTCGCGCCTGCTATTTTGCAAGCCCGATCAGCTTCAGCGCCTTGTCCCACTGCGCGGTTTCCTCGCGCAGCATCCGCGCATAATCGGCAGGCTTGTTGGCGACCGGAATCGAGCCGATATCCGCCATCCGCTTCTGCAGCGCCTCGTCCTGCACCATCTGCGCCATCACCTGCGCGAGCCTGTCGACGATCGGCTGCGGCGTCCCGGCCGGCGCGAACAATCCGTTCCAGGACTCGACCGGATAGTCCACCAGGCCGAGCTCCATCAGCGTCGGGATGTCCGGCGTCTGCGGATTGCGCTTCGCCGTCGTGATCGCGAGCGGCCGCACCGTTCCGGCGGCCATTTGCGCCATGGCGTCGGACATGTTGGAGAACGCGAGCTGCACCTCGCCGGACACCACGGCCGCTGTGGCGAGCGCGCCGCCGCGATACGGCACCGCCGTGAAGTTCGAGCCGGTCTTCGCCCGGAAGATCTCGGCCGCGAACTGCATCAGCCCGCCGGCGCCCACGGTGCCGTAGCTCAGGCCCTGCGGGCGGCGCTTGCTCAACGCCGCGACCTCGGCCGCGGTCTTCGCTTCGAGCGCGGGATTGACCACGAGAATGAGCGGATTGGTGTTGATCAGGCTCACCGGCGCCAGATCCTTCAGCGGATCGTAAGGCAGCTTCTCGGTCGCCGGCGACACCGTGATCGGCCCGATGCCGCAGACGCAGAGCGTGTAGCCGTCCGGCGGCGACTTCGCGACCACGTCGGTGCCGTTGATGCCGCCGGCGCCGGCGCGGTTCTCGACCACCACGCTGGTGTTGAGCGCCTTCTGCATGTAGGCCGCGGTCAGCCGCCCGACCACGTCGGTGTTGCCGCCGGCCGCGAACGGCACGATGAGCTTGATGGCGCGTGAGGGATACGCGTCCTCGGCCTCGCAAGGTTGCGCCACGGCGAATGACAGCAGCGCCGCGAAGGCCACGACAGACAATCTCATTCAATGCCCCCAATCTTTGCCCGGACGGATGGGCTCAAGTGTAGGTGGGTGAGTAAAAGGGAGGCCAACAGTCTGCGTCATAGCAGTCAGCCCGCGGACGCTTGGCTGCGAAGGGCATAGGCTCACACCCGCTGGCCTGCTTCTTGCTCCGATCGATGTCTTCGCCAAGGAGGCATCGATGCACCGGCGTTCGTTCCTGAAAATGTCAGCGGCGGCAGGCCTTTCCGTACCAGGCCTCGCCACGCCGTGGCTCCCTCGGCCCGCCATCGCGCAGGATCGCGAGATCATCATCGCCGAACCGACCCGTTCGGTCAGCTATCTGCCGATCTACGTCGCGATCGCGGAAGGCTACTTCAAGAAAGCCGGCCTGAACGCCAGGATGCTGACCGCGGAGCAGAACGGCGCCGCGATCAATGCGACGCTGGCCGGCCAGGCCTTCTCGTTCCTCGGCGGGCCTGAGCGCGTCGCCTTCGCCCGCGCGCAGGGCGGCCATCTGCGCTCGGTGGTCAACTGCGTCGACCGCGGCAATGTGTATTTCATGGCCGCCAAGGGCGCAGGCCCGAAGCCGGGCGAGGACATCGGCGCCTGGCTCAAGGGCAAGCGCATCGCGGTCGGCTTCCGCGGCACCTCGCCGCACTCGGTGATGCGCTACGTGCTGATGGCGAAGTTCAATCTCGATCCGGACAAGGATGTGCAGATCGTCGAGATCGCGAGCCCGCTCGCCGCGCTCAAGGCGAGGCAGGCCGACATCGGCGTGGGCTCCGAGCCTGCCATCGCGCAGGGCATCGGCCAGGGCCTGTGGGACGAGCCGTTCTACAACGCGCCGAAGGAGCTCGGTCCGCTCGCCTATTCGGTGCTGAACGTGGCCAAGTCCGTGATCGACAAGGAGCCGCAGCTCGTCACCGACTTTGTCGCCGCCGCCATCCAGGCGCAGAAGACGGTGCTGGGCGAGCCGGATCGCGTCCGCGCCATAGCGGCACGCGAGTTTCCGACCATGAACCCGGCCGATCTCAAGGCCACGCTCGACCGCACGTATGCCGACGGCCTGTGGAGCCCGGATGGCGCCATCAGCCGGCAGGCCTGGACCACGATGCACGCCGTCGTGCGCACGATCGGCGCGCTGAAGATCGATGTGCCCTATGAGGAGGTCGTCGGCAATTCATTCGTCGAGCGGCTGACGAAGAGCAAGAGCTAGCCGTTGTAGGGGTGGGCAAAGGCGCGAAGCGCCGTGCCCACCTAGCCCGCAAGGTGCGCTCCAAGAAGGCGCTGTTGCCCTCCAGCACGCCCTATGTCTCTGCGAAATAGTTTTGGCGAGCGAACGCGTGGGCACGGCGTTTCGCGCCTTTGCCCCCTACGCTTGCTTCGGAAAGATTCAGCCGATGAGATTTGCAGTGAATGCAAGTCCAAGCATGACTACGACGCACACCACCGCCGTGATCGCGGCAAACTTGATGGCAGTGGTATCGCTCTGAGAAAGAATGTCCCTGTCGAGCATGGGCCGCTTCCACTTTACCGAATCGCGTGGCGTGCAGCCTGGGCGCGAGCGGTTAATATGTTGTTAACTTGGATGCGGCCCTCACGTTCCTGAAGGAACCCGAGTTCGGATGATGAAATGGATTTCGCGTATATTTGCCCGATGGTCGCGTCTGATCAGGCGCCTGTGGGTGGCGCTATTCGCATTTCATAGACGGATAGGAGATCCGGTTTTTCGATTTCTCGGTCCCGATATTCTCGACGTGGGCTCGGACGGCTCTATTCGAGTTACGAGACCCGCGGGAGCTGCGCCCCTTCGGCCCCGCGTGGTCGTTCGGCATCCAGACTTCACTAACCCTCGGGCTCAGCGTCTCGCGCGTCGCGCCGCAGCGTTCCTCTTTGATCACTATGATTTCGTCAGTGTCCCAGCACAGTTCTGGCCGATCTTTGAACGCTTGTTCGATCCCGGCAAGGCGATGGATGCCTTCCTGCGGGCCGTTGGTTGCGACCCGGGCCTCATACGCCAACGCGACCCGCGCGAGCTGCGCAAGGCCGGTGAAGTCATCGAGCTCCTCGTGCTTTCGGGCGATATTTTTTCACGCCTTGCGCCGGAAGTCAGACGCATCATCGGTCTTGAGCTTGAATTTGGGAATTACGACAAGATACGGCAGCTCGCTGAGGTAGCCGCGCATCTTCAGACGGCACTCGAAGCTGCTGCTCCGTGGTCTGGTAAAAGTGTGGTCGCGAGTTTCGCTGACCTTCTCCTAATCATCCAGCGGATGCTGGACAACCCTATGAAGGTCGTGGCGAGTGAAGCCGCGACAGCGGTAGGGCTCGTCGTGCAATTCGCAGCAGCGCAAAGCCGCTACGACGGATTATGCGATCGATTTGCCGCTCTCCAAGACGCCTTGAGGGATGTGTGGCCGGACGCGTGGCGCGGTACGCGGTGGGAAGACACGCTGCGCACTCACGTTGGAAATTTTGAGAACGTCTCGGACAGCATGCGTAGTGGCGCGGACCTATCTCTCGATCAGCTCAACGAAGGCAACGAGTTCCTAGCGTCCAACCTTCGTGAGCTCGAAGACTTACTCGAGAATGCGCTCGGCGGCGGTAGAGCCGGAACAAGCGGCGCAGGTAGTACAGGCAGGACAGGCGGCCGCGCAAGTTCACCGCCGCCACCGCCCGATGAAGTCGAAATCGCGCTTCATTATTTCCGCTTTACAAAAAGCGCGCCGCCGAACTCAGCCCAACAGCTCAAATCGGCCTGGAGGGCGAGGCTCAAAGAAGTCCATCCGGACCTGCATCCGGGCGCAAGTGAGGATGAGATCAAGCGCCTAAACGAACAGTCCGCAGAGTGCACAAAGCACTACAACCTCCTGCGTGCGCATTTCAGTTGGCACCGATCCGCCTGATGCGGATTTCAATGCGCCGGCGAGAGGCATCGCCTGTCTTACGGGACGCCGGATCGGTCTTGTCATTGGGTGCGATCAAATACGCCGCTGAAAGCGTTTGAATGTCGAGTGCCGCTGGCAGCCCGCTGGCTCGCAGCGCTCGTGCCACGCTTACGGCCCGTGCGATGCCGAGGCCGACATTATCGTAGGGGATCAGCGCCGTCGTGCTCGTCGGATCAAGATATTGTCCCAGAGAGTCATCGAGGTTGGCAAGACGCCGCGATGTATCGCGAAGCAAGGTGCCGTCCGTATGGCCAATGACTTCGACAATCTGCGCGCCATACCTCAAACTAAGAGCGGCAAGCTTCGGCACGACCTCTTGCGCCAGCTTCGCGGTAAAATCGGGAGAGACCTCGGTCGATCCTGGGCTAAATGAAAACCCGTCTGCCTCGCGAAGATTGATGATTGGCGGCTGATCGTTGGGCCTTTGGTTCTGACGTAGCAAGGCTTCCATGGTTTTGAGCTGTGCATTTATCCGCGCGCGCTCGGCCTCGAGTGATTTGTTCTTCTCCTCCGCCTGCTGTGCGCGGGCCATGGTTTGCGCGCGTTCCTGTTCGGCGCGCTTGAGGGCCTCTTCCATCTCCTGATTGCGAGCGATCAGTTTTGCCTGATCAGGTTGTCGTTCCAACTTGCCTTGAAGGTCCTTTATTTGTGCCTGCTGTTTTGCGATCGTGGCGTCTGCTTCCTTTTGCTGTGTCTGTTGGCGGGCTACGGTCGCCTCTAGCTCCTTCACATGTCCCTGCAATCGATCCCGCTCTTGTCTCAGATCCTTGTTCTCCTTCACTAACTCTGCGAAGGAACTAGGCGCACTGAGTTTGGTGGCCTGCTTCGAGGTACGTAACGCAAGCGTTGCAAGCACGAAGTTGGCAATCAGCGACGTGACGAGCAGCAAGTACATGACTTCTTGCCCCATCTGGAGATGGAGCGTGCTGGCGTGGCTTCGCGTCATGGTCATCGAGCAGGCCGATCTGGTTTCACAAAGCGCTCGACGCTTTCAATCAGCTTGCCAAGTGCATCGAGCAATTCCCGGGCGTCCTTGGATGATGTGTTGAGCGCCGACAGGCCGATGCCGAGCTCTCCCACTACAGTCCGGCTCTTCTCGGAGGCATCAGCCAATCCAGTAGCTTCCGCCTGCACGCGTTGCAGGGCGACCTTTAACCGGTCGGCTTCCGTCTGGAGTGTCGTACTCAGTGTAGTGATGGCTCGCACCGCGCCGCCAAGAGCCGAGGTGAAGGCGTCTTGTGTTCCTTCGAGTTCTTCGTTGACGTTTCGGATATTCTTGGTCGCGAGCTTGAGTTCGTCGGCGAGGGTTGCAGCCTCCCGCGCCGCATCGGCGATCCCGGCGTCGCCGCTTTCGACGGTCGCGATGTTGGATTCAACATGCCGTAGCAGTGTCGCAACAAAAGGGGCGATGGCCGCAGCTGCCAACCCTTCTCCAAACGGCCACGCGAAGCGCCGCATGTCTTCAAGGGATAGATCGCGGTTCGCAATCTCAGTCATGAATTCCGAGACGCCGAACAAGACCACAGCGATGCTAGTGATGAGCGAGAAAATGCCCAAAGCAACGAGCGTCTCTGCGGCGAGCGTTAGGTTCAAGCGCGGTCGCGTGTTGGCAAGTTTAATTGCTACGAACAGGAGAATAACAATCGAGGCTCCGAAAGCGGCGAAGAGCGTTCCCGGTCCTAGTGTGCCAGCGGCGCGCAGGATACCGCAGCCGAAGATGACTATCGCCGACGCTGACGCGATGATCACCCAGATACGTGTGGCCTGATCCAGTTTCACTTTTTCGGGCCCTCAAGCAGCAGTTTGCCGAAGTCAGCCGCTTGAGAGGTGAGGTGGTAGTCACGCATGTACGCCTTTACGCCCTCGCTGCCTTTCATTTTGGCGAGCATGGCCATGACCGCCATGTCGATCATCTCCGCGCTACCGTCCATTTTTCCGGACTGTCCGCCCGAGATCGATGCGATCTTCCTAAAGGCCTCGACCGTTCGGTTATCGTGCCCGACAACGAAGGTGTGGATCGGAGTTTTAGCTTGCGCAAAATGCCGAGCAAAATCTTCGGCTATTTTTGCATCCTTGCCTTTCTCGCGCGTGATGAAGGTTCTGCTATTCGGCGGTTCATCGCCCGCCAACATGATCGCGTCGAATTGGCCTTCGGATGCGATGGCCTCCAAAGCCAATTCAACAGCTTCACCGTCGTTGCTTCCGCCCCCATGAGCCGAGATCGTATTGAGCCAAGCGATCAAAGTATTGGCATCCTTGGTCGGCTTTGAGGTGACGACGGTATCATTCGGCACATCATAGTCACGGTAGGCCACGAGCATGATCTCGACGGGTCGTCCAGCACCGCTCATGACGCGCTTTAGAATCTCGCTGACCGCGCCTTTAGCCATATCGATGAGGCCGGACATGCTGCCGGTCGCGTCGAGTGCGATTGCAAAGCGAGCATTTGCGCTACGAAGGATATTGTCAGCGGCACTTGTTTTGCCGGCCGCTGGCTTTTGCGTCCAACTTGGGAGCTGGGAGCTGTTCTTCGCGACGCTAGTCGACGGTTTCGTTGTAACGCTCTTCCCGGTAAACTTGTCCAACTCGCCCATATCCCGTGCCCCCTGATTGCCCTCGAACGCCGAAAAGGCGCTGGGGGACCCGTTTGCTTATCGACCTGATAATACTTACGGTTGTGGAAGCTTCAACGCGGTGCGTGCCTCACGTTCGCTTTGACGGCCTATTTCGAAAATTGGACCGATGAACAGGATAGGCTTCAGCGCGATCGGAGCGTTGATGTCCGATTCGGGACGCGCTGCGTCCACCATCTACTTGCTCGAATTGTACGCTTGACGCACACATACGTTCCTGGTACGTTCTCATCCATTCCCGCTCACTGAGGGCGTCTCCGGAGACGAGCCGTTGGCGGAGCGGGGAAGGCGGCGCCTGCAGGCGAGGCTCGTGACCTCGTCCCAGGAGGCGTGGTCACTGCCCGACCCCGATGAGGGGTCTGCCTTGAAT